>OMKS01000036.1_pt1 | contig 98331 bp, 74 predicted proteins | sample 1674721 | NCBI WGS metagenome assembly OMKS01 (sample SAMN06264996, study PRJEB25208) | sediment metagenome | isolation source: hot spring sediment | place: USA: California | collected 2014-09-02 | reverse complement strand
GTTTTAATGATCTTTATTTGTTGCTATGTAATATAGCCCGACGATCCAAATCATCATTGAAATAGGAATTATTAGTCCCATTGCAAAATATTGATAATAAATAAATATTCTGGTGTAGAACATAAAGTAAATTGAAGGGATGTGTGTTAGTAAAAATAAAATTTCTGCCACTATAAATAAATTCCAGCCTCTGTTTGTATTTTTCTTCTTTCCAAGGAAACATACATATATGGCGGCTGAGTAAAATATTGTCCAGAACCACCATACTCCCCAATGGAATAGTATAACCATAAATATTCTCCGTTTCGTTCAAACAATCACGCTATTTTGATATTATCCGATCCCGAATAACCCTGTCTTTCTACCTGAACCACTCTCTTCAATATCATCAAATGTCATCATACTCATTCACTCTAAATTATCAACTCTTATATTCCCATATTAACCGTCTTTTTGGGTTTCTATTCCATCGTCAATGAAGCCTGCGTCCCAGTCTTTCCAGACCGGTTCCAGACCGTGTTGGGCGATGACGGCGGCAATCTGGGCGGGGCTTCGGTCGTCGGCGATGGTGAATTGTTCGGCGGCGTCTTTTTCACTGGCATAGCCGCCGGGGTTGGTCTTGGATCCGGCGCTGAGCCGAGTTACACAAATGTTCATCATCCGGTCGCGAAAAGCAGCCGATTCGCGCGTACTGAGCACAATCCCCGTATCGGCAAAGCACAATCGCAGCGCCAGCATCATCTGCACGAGGTCTTCATCCGAGACGGCATACGGCCACCGATGCATCACATTGACCGCCGGGCGAATGCGGGGAAACGAAAAATCAATCCGGCTTTTCCAGTAGCGTTTCATCAGATACGCCGCGTGTTCGGCCATCGCCAGCGTGTCAAGCCGCCAGTCGGCCAGCCCCAGCAGCACGCCCAGCCCAAGCTGTCGCATCCCCGCGGCGGCAAAGCGGTCGGGCGCAGTGAGTCGATTGTCGTAGTCGCGTTTAGGACCGGCCAGATGATAATCGGCATAGATATCGCGGTCGTAGGTTTCCTGATAGAGCGCCACGCCGTCAATACCGGCGGCAAACAACGCGGCGTATTCGTCGCGGCTGAGCGGGTAGATTTCAATGGAGATCGAGGAGAAAGATTGCCTCAGTTTATCGGCCAGCTCAGTTAGATATTTTAGGGTGATGAACTGGCGGTCTTCGCCGCTGACCAGCAGCACATGACGAAAGCCTTCGCCGGCGATGACGTGCGCATCGGCCAGCGCCTGCTCAATGGTCAGCCGGGTGCGTTTGACCTCAGTCTGGCGATTGTAACCGCAATAGCGGCAGCTATTGACGCAGACGTTGGACACATACAGCGGCGCATAAAGCTGAATCGTCCGCCCGAACCGCTGAATCGTCAGCCGCTGTGCCTGTTGCGCCATCGGCTCCAGATACGCTCGCGCCGCCGGCGACAGGAGCGTCAGCATCCGCTCAAGACGGTAACGGCCGGGCGGCTGCGCCAGGGTCTGCTCAACCTGTACGGCCGTCACACACTCCAGGGCATCGACCCACCGGCAGCGGTCTTTGTCCAGGTGTTTATTGGCAAGAATAGACGCTATGGTTGTGGCTTTTTGCATCGCGATATCTTATTTAAGAATTATCTCTCTATTCGTTTCGCAAAAAACCCGTCAGCGGGCTGGAGGCGCTGGCTTGTGTGCTCTGTGCGGCCAGGCCGGAACGATAAGCCATACGTCCAGCCTCGGTGGCCAGTTTGAAAGCGACGGCCATTTCAACCGGATTTTCCGCTGTGGCGATCGCCGTATTGACCAGCACCGCATCGGCGCCCATTTCCATCGCCTCGGCCGCGTGCGACGGCGCGCCCAGCCCGGCATCGACGACCACCGGTACGGTTGCCTGCTCGATGATGATTTCGATGGAAGACCGCATCTTGAGTCCCTGATTGGAGCCGATAGGACTGGCCAGCGGCATCACCGTCGCGCAGCCGACATCCTGCAATTTCTTGGCCAAAATCGGGTCGGCGTTCATATACGGCAGCACCACAAAGCCGTCTTTAACCAGCATTTCAGCGGCCTTGAGCGTCTCTTCGCCGTCGGGCAGCAGATAATACGGGTCGGGCGTCACTTCCAGTTTGACCCAGTGAATACCGCTGGCCGCGCGTGCCAGCCGGGCCAACCGCACCGCCTCAGTCGCATCGCGAGCGCCGGAGGTGTTCGGCAACAGCAGATATCGGGTACGGTCAATCGCGGCCAGCATATTGTCATTTTCATTCTCAATATCGACGCGCCGCAGGGCAACCGTTACGATCTGCGTCCCGGATGCGGCGACGGCTTCAGCCATTAGGGCATTGGACGCAAACTTTCCCGTACCGACCAGCAGCCGTGAATCAAACTTGTGATCTGCAATTTGAAGTGTATCCGTCAACGTTATCCTCCCGGCACGAATCGCACCAATTCAAGGACCATTCCATCGGCCAGACGGGTCGCGGAAAACTGCTCCCGCGGCACGATAGCGCCGTCAATCTCGGCCACCACCGTTGCCTGATCAATCTTCATCGTCGCCAGCAAATCCGCCAGCGTCTTGGGCATCGTGCCCGGTTCATACTGCTTATCGGCGCCGTTGATTTTCAGTCGTGCTGTCATTGTTCACCAAACCATCCAATAAAAAAGCCTCCGCCGACGGCGAAGGCTGAAAAACAAATCCTGTTCGTCTTGTTCTTGTGCCTCCCTTCGCCGGTATTAGCCGGATCAGGTTCAAAGGGTACTCGCACATCGCGAACTCTCAGCGAACGGGGCGAAATCCGCCGCTCCCCTGTCACAGTTGTTTCATTATAGACAAACCGCCAAAAAATGCAAGACGTTATTTTTTGCTCCGCGACAAGCGACAATCGATTGTTTCGACAGCCTTTCATCCGGCGTATCGGACACCTCATCGGATACCGCCCAAAAAGGGTTTTATCGGAGGCGGTTTGGGTGTACAATAAGGCGATAGGGTTTATTTGTCGATTTATAGAGTGAGTTTAGGTTTGATCTGGGGAATCTATGATGAGTAAAAAAGTCTTGATTATCGGCGCCGGCGGCGTCGGCAACGTGGTCGTGCAGAAATGTGCCCAAGTACCGGATGTCTTTTCGCAAATCGTCCTGGCCAGTCGAACGAAGGCCAAATGCGACGCCATTGCCGCAGACAGTTCTCGCCCCGTGCAGACCGAGCAGGTCGATGCCGACAATGTACGACAATTGGTTGAACTGATTGAAAAACACAAACCCGATCTGGTCATCAATGTCGCCCTGCCCTATCAGGATTTACCTATTATGGACGCCTGTCTTGAGACCGGCACGGATTATCTGGACACGGCCAACTATGAACCGCCGGACGAGGCGAAATTCGAATACAAATGGCAGTGGGCCTACCATGACCGCTATAAAGCTGAGGGGATTATGGCCCTGCTGGGCAGCGGATTCGATCCAGGCGTGACGAATGTGTTCTGCGCGTACGCACAGAAGCATTACTACGACGAGATTCACACCATCGACATCGTGGATTGCAACGCCGGCGAGCACGGCCACCCGTTCGCGACCAATTTCAATCCGGAAATCAATATTCGCGAGATTACTCAAAAAGGCCGCTACTGGCAGGACGGTCAATGGGTCGAGATCGAACCGATGAGCCTTCGCAAAGAGATTGACTATCCCCAGGTCGGGCCGCGGGCGTCGTATGTGCTGTATCACGAGGAGCTGGAATCGCTGGTCAAACACATCAAGGGGCTAAAGCGCATCCGCTTCTGGATGACCTTCGGCGACGAGTATCTGACGCATCTGCGCGTCTTGCAGAACGTGGGAATGACGCGAATCGACGAGGTGGAATTTGAGGGACATAAGATCGTGCCGATCAAATTCCTCAAGGCCCTGCTGCCCGATCCCGGCTCGCTGGGAGCCAACTACAAGGGCAAGACGTGCATCGGCGTGATCTTTGACGGCCTCAAAGACGGACAGCGCAAACAAATGATGATTTACAATGTCTGCGACCACGCCGAATGCTATAAAGAAGTCAAAGCCCAGGCGGTATCCTACACGACGGGCGTGCCGGCGATGATCGGGGCCAAGATGATGCTCGAAGGCAAATGGCAAGGCAAAGGCGTCTTCAACATGGAACAGTTCGACCCCGACCCGTTTATGGAAGACCTCAACCGTTACGGCCTGCCCTGGCACATCCTCGACGGAAAGACAATTGGCAATTGATAAAAAACCCTGTCCTTTGTGTCGAGGACAGGGTTGGATATTTTCTTCGCTGCGGCGTGCTTACTGATTCGCTCGTTTGACAAACAGTTCCGGCACGGGAAATTGAGCGCACAAATCTTTGACCGCGCGGCCGACTTTGGCGATGACCTCTTCGTTATCGATGTTGTCGGCGACGGTATTGATCCACTCGGCGACCTGATCCATCTGCTCTTCTTTCATTCCCCGCGTGGTCAGCGCCGGTGTTCCCAGCCGCAAGCCGCTGGGGTTAAACGGACCGGCGGTATCGCCCGGCACAGAATTATAATTGCAGACAATACCGGCCCGATCCAGCGCCTTGGCCAGCGGCTTGCCGGTCAGTCCCTTGTTGCGCAGATCAATCAGCATCAAATGGTTGTCCGTGCCGCCGGAAACCAATTGAAAGCCGAAATTCATCAGCTTATCGGCCAGCCGCTTGGCGTTGGCGACGACCTGTTTGGCATAGGCCTCAAAGTCCGGCGTGGCGGCCTCGCCCAGCGCCACGGCCAGCGCTGAAATCGTATGCATATGCGGCCCGCCCTGCATTCCGGGAAAGACGGCCTTGTTGATGGCGGCTTCGTGTTCTTTTCGGAACAGAATCATCCCGCCGCGCGGCCCGCGAAGAGTCTTGTGCGTCGTTGTCGTTACTACATCGGCATACGGCACGGGACTCATATGCACCTTGCCGGCGACCAGCCCGGCGATGTGGGCCATATCGCAGACGTGGCAGGCCCCGACAGACCTGGCAATTTCCTGAAACGCGGTAAAATCAATCGCCCGCGGATAGGCGCTGGCGCCGGAGATGAGGATTTTGGGCTTATGTGTTTTGGCCAAATCAGCAATTTTGTTGTAGTCGAGCCGGCCGGTCTTGGGGTCCAATTCATACTGAACGGAATTAAAGAACTTTCCGGTAAAACTGACCTTCCAGCCGTGCGTCAGATGGCCGCCGTGCGGCAGCGCCAGCCCCATAATCGTCGAGCCGGGTTCGGCCAACGCGCAGTAGGTCGCCAGATTGGCCGGCGAACCGGAATGCGGCTGGACGTTGGCGCCTTCGGACCCAAATAACGCCATCGCCCGCTGACGGGCCAGATTCTCAACACGGTCGGTATATTCCTGCCCTTCGTAATAGCGCTTGCCGGGATAGCCTTCGGCGTATTTGTTGGTCAGACAGCTTCCCGTGGCCGCCATCACCGCTTTGGAAACATAATTTTCAGACGGAATCATCCGCAAAGAGGCGGCCTGACGCTCTTGTTCGCGGCAAATAATATCAAAAACCTCTAAATCGCTTTTCTCAATGGCTGACGGCATAGCGAAATCTCCTGTGAAAAGGTGAACAACCGGCGTAAAAAAGGCCTTATAACACACAACAACGCCGCAAACAAGCATATTTTCGACAAGAAAGAAGTGAATTGCAAAAAGGCGTTATCGTCAAAACAGATGCTCAAGCAGTATTTTACACCCGATGAAAATCAGAATCAGGCCGCCGATGATTTCGATTTTGTTCTCGAAAAAATGGCCGGCCCGCTTGCCGATGACATAACCCGCATAGGATAGGATGAAGGTAATCAGACCGATCAAACTCGCCGCCAGTACGATTGAATGCGTCAACAGCGACAGCGTCACCCCCACAGCCAGGGCGTCGATGCTTGTGGCAATACTCAAGACCAGCAGGGCCAACAGACTGGACGGATCGGCCGGCTTTTTTTCCACTTCCTCGATCTTGAACCCCTCATAAACCATTTTCCCGCCGACCAGAGCCAGCAGCACAAAAGCAACCCAATGATCATACACGCCAATGACGCCTTCGAAGCCCCTGCCGGCGAAAAACCCTAACAGCGGCATTAGCGATTGAAAGGCGCCGAAGAACAAGGCCATTCGCAGCGCGTGCAAAACCCCCAGGCGGCGAAAGACCGCCCCGCAGACAATGGACACCGCAAACGCATCCATCGCCAGGCCGATACCGATGCCGGAAATCGTCAGTAGTTCAAACATACTCACTTGTGCAAAGGGTCATCCGTTTCAGACGGCATCTCGTCAGCCGGATAAATTTCAAAGAGGGTGATCTCCGGACGGGCGCAGAATCGAACGCGCGGGCCGATGCCGCACATTCCGATCCCGCGATTGACATAAAGCGTGATATCGCCGACGGTATAACGTCCCGCTTCATAGGTCTTGCCGTGACGGCTCATTGTCACCAGCGCGCCGTAAAACGGCAAGGCCACCTGTCCGCCATGCGTATGGCCGGACAAAAACAAATCGACCGGCTGATGTTCAAGATAATCAATCAGGTCGGGGCTGTGATAGAGCAGGACATTCCACGTATCCGAATCAAGCTGACCGAGCGCTTGTTGACTGACACGGCCGAGGTGATAGTCAATCCCGCACACCATCACCGCCTCGCCGTCCTTTTCCAGCCGCACGGCCTTCAGCGGCAGCAGCTCAAATCCGGTCCCGTCAAACAGATCGGCCGTGATACGGTAATCCCAGTTGCCGCGCACGGCGAATTGACCCAGCGGCGCGGTCATCGCGGCCAGCGTCTTTTGAAACAATTCGAGACCGTCGAGCGAATTGACCGCATCGCCGGTAAAGACAATGATATCGGGATCCAGCCCGTTGACCAGTTCCGGCAGGCGCGGTTCGAGCCGCGGTCTGGCATCGCAGTGTAAGTCGGAAATCTGTACGATACGAAAAACGGTATGCTGCAGCTTGGGTGTTTTGAGCCGAACAACGGTAATTTGCGGCCAATAGGGTTCGATCAGCGCCGCGTAAAGCACGCACCCCAGACCCGTCAGGACGAGACTATGGATCAGCAAATGGAAACACCGTACAGGCGGTTTTGTTTTGCGATGAAACTTAAGCCACAGCCAGCGCCCCAGCACGTACACCTCAAACAGCAGCACCGCCCCTGCCGCCGTCAGCAGAATCATCACCGGAAGGGTTGTCGCATACGGAGAATTCATATTCATTGCTTCTGTGCCCGCATCAGACAGGAGCTTGTCAGGTCGTCTATGAGGGTCTGTCCGGGCGGGACAATAAGAAAATCCCGCTCGTCCCATCGGCCGTCCACCAGCCGCTGCATTAGATCCGGATCGCCTTGGATCACATCAAATCGCCACCCCAGATAATCCGCACAGCGTCGGGTATAGGCCTTCTGCTCGTCGCTGCCGGGCAGATGCCAATCAATGTAGGTTGCCCAGTTGTATTCCTTCATCCACGTCTGCTCGGCCTCCATCAGATAGCGGGCATTGTCCGGGCCGTATTTGTCGGTGTATTCGGCCAGCAGCCGCTCGCAGCGCTCTTTGCCGGGCATCGTGCCGGTTTCGATCCAGCCGGAGCTGTACCAATAGACGCCGCGATGACTGTCAAAGTACGCCTGGTAACGTTCTCGTGAGCCGAGCAGCAGCGTAATGCAGTCATGGCCGCGAGGCACAACCGTCCGAATGGACGCGGTTAAGCCCGCCACTCCGTTGCTGCACAGGCCGTACCCCAGCAGCATAGCGTCATAGGGCTGACCTGAGAGGTCGGCGGTCCGGTTCATTTCGCTTTGCACCTCACGGCGCAACACATCCGGCGTGTTGTGCAAACCCTGCGGCATCAGCACAACATCAACGATATGGGCGCTTCGGGACGCGCACCAATAGGCTTCTTTCTGGAGCACCTTGCAGGTAATAAATTTCAGTCGCATCGTCCATATTATAACAAAAACAGACACAGAACAAAGGATAAAAGTGCCCCCTCACCGATTAAGGAAATCCAGAGGCCGACCGGCAAGGATATGATCCAGGTCGCCGGGATCATCAAAGGCCGCGCCGCGGCCGGCCGGGCCGGTGTGTTTGGCCAGCATCTTGACGGCGGCCAGAAATCTCTTGTCCGGCAGCGCGACGAAAACATCACAAGCAACACCCTCGTCGCCGCCGATGGGAACCGCCAGTTGGTATGCGTGCAGCGTCAGGCGGTCAATTAAAGGCGATTCGGGGCGATCCGATTTGCCGCGGTAGTCTGGTTTATAGGCCGAGAGCATCAGCGGAGCCGTCTGACCATACATCGGGTCAATCGTCAGCGGCATTCCGCGATGGGCAAAGTGGATGCGGATTTGATGCGTTCGACCTGTAATCGGCTGGGCGGCAACAAGCGTCGGGCCGCCGAAATCGGCAAGTCGCCGCCAGAGGGTCTGAGCGGGCTTGCCCAGCCGCGGATGAATGTGCATCGCACGCGGATTGCGGCGGCTGCGGGCAATGGGGTCTTTGATGGAGCCGGACGCGGAAATGACCGGACCATTGACAATCGCCAGATACAGTTTTTGGACAAGCCGCTTGGCGAACAATCGCGAATAGCGGCTTTGCGCGTCGCGATGTTTGGCCAGCAGCATCACGCCGGATGTTTCCTTATCAAGACGATGTACCAGCCGAATCGGTTCGAACGGCTGAAGCTGAGCATTCAAAAGCTGCAACACATCGGCCGCACCGGTGCGGTCGGCGGTTACCGACACGCCTGTGGGCTTGTTGATCACGATGATATCATCGTTTTCAAACAAGATGGAAAGTTGTTCTTTGTTCTTCAATAGCGGTAAACTCACGTTCAGTCAGCGTAATTATTATATTTCGATCTCCAGAATGACAGCCCGCTGGGCCCTCTGCGCTGCGGCAAAGGGCTTGATCAGCCGCCGTCAAAACGGCCACCAGACATAAATATTCGGTTCATACACGCGATAGCCCCAAAGGTTAAACCATGCCGCCCAGACGGAGATGAGGCTGCTCAGCCCGAAGATAAATCCGGCAATCCGTCGAAAATAGACCGCGGCAATGACCCCGGCTGCCGCTTTGGACAGCGCCCCGACCAGCGGCCCCCACACCGGCCCAATCCGGCGAGAGACAAGGTTAACCATTGGATGCATCTCCGCTTCGACGCCTTCATATCGCATAAAATGAATCGTACTGAGCGCATCGGCCAGCAATGCGGCAAAAAACACAACCATAAACACTTTCCAGTCGTCCCAGAAACCAATCCAGTTTGTCGCAAATCGTTGTCGAATCTGTTTCATCGCTGCATTTCCTTTTTAATTGCCGCCATACACGACAGTCTCTATCATACTTCAGACCACGCCAAAAGAAAACCTCTTGTTCGGCTGATTTTTGGGATTGACAGGAATGGGTCAAACCGATACATTTTCGGGAAATTGAAGACCTGAAATGAAGGGGATATGGCGTTGCAGACTCAAACTCATTCACCGGACATTGAAAAATGGCTTTCGCTGATTCGTGCTGACGGCGTCGGCCCGGTTAACTTTCGAAGACTGGTCGAGACACTCGGTTCAATCGAGGCCGTGCTCGGCGCATCGGTCCGACAACTGACCAAAGTGGACGGCATCGGTGAAAAAACCGCCGAGCGCATCGTGCGATCGCGAGGTCGGTTTGACGCGGCCAAAGAACTGGATCTGGCCGCGAAACACGGCGTGTGGCTGATGTGTCTGGACGACCCGCGATATCCGGCGGCATTGCGACAAATCTACGACCCGCCGCCGGTACTGTATGTCAAAGGAACCGTCCAGCGTCAGGACGGTCTGGCCGTGGCAGTGGTCGGCTCGCGGCGGTGCAGTCAATACGGGATGGAACAGGCGAATCGATTTGCCCATTTTTTGGCCAGTACCGGCTTTACGGTGGTCAGCGGCGGCGCCCGCGGGATTGATTCGGCCGCCCATCGCGGTGCGCTGTCGGCCAAAGGACGCACGATTGTCGTGCAGGGCTGCGGATTGGCGCACATCTTTCCGCCGGAAAACAAGCCGCTGTTTGAGCAAATCGCCGAAAACGGGGCCATCATCAGCGAATTGCCGCTGACCTATGAGCCGCTGTCAGAGAATTTTCCCGGACGAAATCGGATTATCGCCGGGCTGGCCATGGGCACGCTGGTGGTCGAAGCCGGACTGAGCAGCGGAGCGCTGATTACGGCTCAGGCCTCGCTGGACAACAACCGCGAAGTGATGGCCGTTCCCGGACTGATTGACAATCCGTCTTGTGCCGGTTCACACAAATTGATTAAACAGGGTGCACGGCTGATAGATAGTATCGAGGAGTTAATGGACGCACTGGGCTGTATCGGTCAGGACTTGAAAGGACACGCCGTCCAGACTGCGGAAATCGCAGAACGAAAGGCACAAAAAACGCTGTTTGATGTATCCGAATTGAATCTCAGTGATCCGGAACGTCAAGTCTATGCGTGCTTTGACGGCCGTCCGCTGCATCTGGAGGAATTGATCGCCCGAACCGATCTGCCGGCCGGGACAATTTACGCCGCGACGGTCAGCTTACAGTTAAAAGGATTGGTCAAACAGCTTGCAGGCAACACGTTTGTGCGGCGATAGTAGAGAGTAACACCCTGATGTATTATTCTTGTTGTTTTAATGGACAAACACAACGCAACGATTTGCCTGGAGCAGGATGCCGCGGTCCGGACAATCCTTGAGCGATTGACCGCCAAAAGCGACCGCCCCCCCGCCGTTAAAGCCGACGGGACGTGGGGATCGTATGCGCCCCTGCTGGCGGCACACCTTTGCCACACGCTGAATCGACCGATCTTGTACATCAGCCCGCACATTGACGACGCGGACAATGTCGCCGACGACCTGCAGGTCTTTGCCGGCGGGTTTGTAACGACGTTTCCGGTCTGGGAAAGTGAAAATGAACCGTCCGATGCAACCGATGAAATCGGCGCTCAGCGGCTTCGACTGGCCATGTGGCTCGATACCATGCGCCGGACCGGACGAACGGAGCCGTTTTTGCTCTCGGCCTGCATCCAGGCGCTGAACCAGCCGATACCCCGCGTCGAAATGCTCGGCCAACAAACGCTCGAATTGGCCCTCGGCCAGACCATTGAGCCGGAACGGGTCGCCGCCTGGCTGAACGATCAGGGCTTTGAGCGAACCGACAGCGTGGATATGCCGGGCCAGTACGCCCATCGCGGCGGGATCATCGACATCTTTTCACCCGTGGCCGCCTCGACTGACGATGATCTTGACACACCGAAACTGACTGAGCCGGAGCCGGTGCGAGTCGAATTTTTCGGCGATCAGATTGAAAGTCTGCGCATTATTGATCTGGATACGCAGCGTTCGGCCCGAAACATTCGGCAGGTGGCCGTCGTTGCTCCTCGGCCCCGTCTGGAGCCGGAGGGAACGGAACTGCTGCTGAATCTGCTGCCGTCGGATATAATTCTGTTCTTCGAGGAACCCGTTGAAGCGGCTGAGGTGTCGGACGTCTTTTTGAATCGGCTGGATGATCCGCGGGGGCTGTATCCGTTCTCGGCCATATATAAAACCGCCGACCAATTCGCACGATTGGAGGTCAGCCGGTTTTCAACCGGCGCCGACTGCGATATCCATCTGGGCGTGACCAGCGCCCAGCAGTTTGAGCATAAGGCCGGCGCGGTGTGGAAGGATCGACACGCCCTGCTGGATGAACTGCTGACGTTTGCCCAGGGCCATACCGTGCTGTTGTACTGTGAAAATCAGGCCGAAATGCAGCGCGTCCGCGAAATTCTGCGCGAACACGGCAACCTCCCCGACACCCTGCATCTGAAAAGAGGATTCATCCGACAGGGGTTCATCATCACGTCGCTGAACACCGCTTTGATTACCCATCATGAATTGTTCGGCCAGGTCTCCGTGCGGCGTCGCGTCCGGCGGATCAGCGGCGTCTCGCCCGTGGACAATGTGCTGGACCTGCAGCGCGGCGACTACGTCGTGCACATCACGCACGGCATCGGCAAATTCATCGGAATGAAAACGATGGACAAGGGCGATTCGAAAGCCGAGTACCTGACGCTCGAATACGCCGATAAGATACAGATTCACGTGCCGGTGTCCAACATCCATCTCGTGCAGAAATATATCGGCTCCGGGCCGAGGCGACCGCCGTTGAGCAAAATCGGCGGCAAACGCTGGGAACGCCAAAAACAAATGGTCGCGCAAGGCGTGCAAGAGCTGGCGGCCGAACTGCTGGCCACACAGGCCAAACGCGACAAACTCGGCGGGTTTAATTACGGGCCGGACACGCTCTGGCAAAAGGAGTTCGAAGAATCATTTCTGTATCAGGAAACGCCCGACCAGATCGCCGCCGCAGCAGACATCAAGCGCGATATGGCCTCCGACAAACCCATGGATCGGCTCCTGTGCGGCGATGTGGGCTACGGCAAGACGGAACTGGCCATGCGGGCGGCCTTCAAGGCGGTACAGGCCGGCAAGCAAGTGGCCATCCTTGTGCCGACGACGGTGCTCAGCGTCCAGCACGGACGAACCTTTCGTCAGCGGTTTGCCGATTTCCCGGTTTGCGTGGAAGTACTCAACCGCTTTACCACCCCCAAAGAGACACGGATGATTTTGGAAGCCGCCCGAAAAGGACGAGTCGATATTCTCATCGGAACACATCGCCTGCTCAGCGATGATGTGGGATTTAAAGATTTGGGACTGCTGATTATCGATGAAGAGCAGCGTTTCGGCGTTGAGCATAAAGAACGGCTCAAACGCTTTCGCATCAATGTCGATATCCTGACGTTGACGGCCACGCCCATCCCGCGCACGCTGCATATGTCGCTGATCGGACTGCGCGATATCAGTTCGCTTTCGACGCCGCCGCTGGATCGCCGCAGCGTCATGACGCGGGTCTGCCGTTTTGATCCGGAAGTTATCCGCAAAGCGATTCTGACCGAGGCCGCCCGCGACGGGCAGGTGTTCTATCTGCATAATCGCGTTCAGACCATCGAACAAGCCGCCTGGAAGCTGCGCGAAATCGTCGGCGACCCGCGTATTCGCATCGATGTCGCACACGGACAAATGCCCAAACACGAACTGGAAGACGCCATGATTCGCTTTGTGACCGGCGACACGGATGTGCTGGTCTGTTCGACGATTATCGAATCGGGAATCGACATCCCCAACGCCAACACCATCATCATCTGCGAGGCCGACCGAATGGGGCTGGCCCAACTGCATCAGCTTCGCGGCCGTGTGGGACGCTACAAGCATCGGGCCTATGCCTGGCTGCTGCTGCCGCAATCGCGGTCGGTTTCGCCGGTGGCGGGCAAACGGCTCAAGGCGATTGAGGAGTACTCCCAGCTCGGCGCCGGCTTTCGCATCGCCCTGCGTGATCTGGAGATTCGCGGAGCGGGCAATATTCTCGGCGCTGAACAATCCGGCCATATCAACACCGTCGGCTATGAGCTGTATTGTAAGCTGCTGGGCGAAGCGGTCAAGCGACTGAAAAATGAACCGATTGAACAAGAGCCGCAGACCGTCATTGATCCGGGCTTTGCCGCCTATATTCCCAAACGTTACATCCACTCCGACCGCCAGCGAATGGAGGTTTATCGGCGACTGGCCACAGCGCCGCGGCCCCAGGATATCGATCAGCTCAATCGTGAGCTGCGCGACCTGTTCGGTCCGGCGCCTGAGCAGGTGACGCTGACGCTCGAACTGGCTCGCATTCGTCTGCTGGCCAGCCGATGGAATATCCAGAGCATCATCGTGCAAAAGCCGGACGTGATCTTCACCTTCGCCGACGGGGCCAACGCAACCGACCTGTTCGCCCGCTACCCCGGCACCGTCCGCATTCCCGACCCCCGCACCGTCCACCTGCGGCTGGAAAAAAACTACTTCGAACCGCCCACCCTGCTGGCCCTGCTGAGGAAATTGTTCCGCGGATAAAAAATCCAGATATCTCGTGAAATCTGTCTGAACAATCTCATTTTTCCACAAAAAAGGACCATTCGGTAACATAACGGTAACAAACAGGCGTTATTTTGCTGTTCAGTACGAACCGTTTTTGTTACCTTTATTTATATCGAAAGGAGTGTGTGTTGTGGAAAAGACAAGATAACTCATCGTGGGGCTGCTGATTGTTTCAGCGGTCTGTTTATCTCAATCACCCCGGCCGGGTGCTGACGCGGGATGTGCTGCTTAATCACGTCTGGAGCTATAATTGTTTCGTTACGCCGCGCAGCGTGGATCGCTGTATCACGACCCTTCGCAACAAGATAGAACCCGATCCGCATAACCCTCAATACCTTCTGACAGTACGCAATTTCGGCTACAAATTCGACTTGCACGACGAATAATGTCTTCAGCGTTTCAGCAGACCCGCCGCCATACACGCTTTTTTCACTTCTCGAATACCATTTCAAGCAGTACAATAGCCAGCGTGAAAAATGAAGCACAGGACAATTTATTCGCCGGGATGGATGAACCGCAGCCGATGCCGCAAGACAACGGGCCGGTGGTGCGCGTCGCGCTGGATACAGGGGCCGATGCGCTGTTTGATTATCGACTGCCGGAGCATCTGGGACTGGTCAAATCAGGACAGCGCGTCCAAGTGCCTTTCGGCAAAAGCAACAAACTGCAGCAGGCGTTCGTGGTGGAAACATCGCCTAAGCCGGACGCAAAGACCTCCCGGCGCCGCTTTCGACTTAAATCCGTCAAGCGTATTATTGACGATCAGCCGCTGATTGCCGGCGACTTGTTTGAATTGGCACAATGGATCAGCCGCTATTATGTCTGTCCGTTGGGTCAGGTCTTTGCGGCCATGGTGCCGGCTGCGGTCAAGCACAACGCCGGCGTCCGGACACGCATGTTTGTCTCGTTGTCGAATACATTCGATCAAAACGCCGTGTTGTCCAGCGCCCAACAAAAAGCACTGGTCAACATTCTGCGCCAAGCTAAGGCCGAGGGCCCCGAAACCGCCCTTGACAAAGAAACTCTGCTTGCAGAGGCCGACTGCACCGACGCCCCTCTCAAGCAGCTTGTCCGAAAAGGACTGGCGGTCATCACGCGACGGGCGGTCTTACAAACGCTGCCGTCGATACCCAACGGCCTGTCGCTTGACAGCGGGCCGGTTGTCCTCAACCACGATCAGCAAACCGCACTGGCGCATATCACCGGCCAAATCAACAGTGGCGCCTTCGGCGTCACGTTACTGCACGGCGTTACCGGCAGCGGCAAGACCGAAGTCTATATTCGCGCGATTGAAGCGTGCCTGGCTGCCGGCAGACAGGCTATTGTGCTGCTGCCGGAAATTGCCTTGACCGCGCAGACTGTCCAGCGGTTTCATACTCGTTTTGAACGCCTGGCAATTCTGCACTCGCAGCAAACCGCCCCGCAGCGCAACGCCCACTGGCAGACCATCCGCAACGGGCAGGCCGACGTGGTCATCGGCGCTCGTTCGGCGATTTTTGCCCCGCTTTCGCGCCTGGGATTGGTCGTGGTCGATGAAGAACATGAGCCAAGCTACAAGCAGGACACCGCACCGCGCTATCACGGCCGCGATGTCGCCATCAAACGGGCGCATCTTGCCGGAGCACACTGCGTGCTCGGTTCGGCAACACCGTCGCTGGAAAGTCTGTACAACAGCCAAACCAAAAAACATTACACGCTCATCGAACTGCCCCGTCGGGTCTGTGATTTGCCGATGCCGGAGATGCGTCTGGTCAATATGGCCGCGGCCTTCAGCGACGCTCCGCACAAAGGCGTCCAATTGCTCAGCCCGGAGCTGGTCAACCGACTCAACGGCATACTGGAGCGAAAAGAACAGGCCATTTTGCTGCTGAATCGACGCGGCTACAGCAACTATGTGTTTTGTCCGTCCTGCCGGCACAGTCTGCATTGCCGTAACTGTGATGTGACACTGACATTTCACAAACGCCCCAAACTGGACAAGTTCAGCGAAACCAGCCTGGGCAAACATATCCTCGGCGGTTATGCCATTTGCCATTACTGTCTGGCCAAGACGCTTGTGCCACAAAGCTGCCCGCTGTGCGGAACGCGGATGATTATGATCGGCCTCGGTTCACAGCGACTGGAAGAAGAAGTCGCCGCCAAACTCCCCGACGCCCGTATCCGGCGAATCGACAGCGACGCCATGGTCGGACAGGATTATTACCGCATTTTACGTGATTTTGCGCAAGGCAACATCGATATTCTGGCGGGTACGCAAATACTGGCCAAGGGACTGCATTTCCCCAATGTTACTCTGGTCGGCATCATCAGCGCCGATACGGCCCTTTCACTGCCGGATTTTCGAGCCAATGAACGTACGTTTCAGCTCATCAGTCAGGTGGCCGGTCGGGCCGGACGCAGCGAAAAACCCGGCTCGGTTATCGTTCAAACGTTTTTGCCTCAGCAGCCGGCCATTCAACTGGCTCTGCGAAACGATTATCAAACCTTTGTAGAAAAAGAATTAAAGCACAGGCAAACCTGTTCGCTGCCGCCGTACTGGCGATTGGCGATAATTCAGATCCGTGATACCAAGTACGACCGCCTCACCGCCGCGGCTGAGCAAATGCGGCTGCGAATTGACCATTTTATAGATAGTTTGGGACTTGAAATCAAACGCCGCGGTCCAATGCCCGCCCCCATCGAACGCATTCAGCAACAGCATCGGATGCAGATTATCCTGCAATCTCCCACGCCGACGGCCTTTGAGCGGCTTTTTGAGCAGTTGCGCCGTCAGCCGCCTATCCGCCCGGCCGTCCACATTCAACCTGATATCGACCCAATTTACGTTTTGTAGCAGGTTGCGGCTTGCATTTTTGTTTTTTTTATGTATAGTTTCTTTTTTCATTGGCGGAGAGTAGCTCAGCTTGGCTAGAGCGCTGCGTTCGGGACGCAGAGGTCGCAGGTTCAAATCCTGTCTCTCCGATTCTTCTAAGTCTTTATTAATGAATATGTTGCAAAGATTCAATTGCCGTGTTATCCGGTTTTTGATTCATAGAATCGTTCTTTGTCAGCATAGTTATTAACCCCTTTTGTGTTCCTCTTGCCGCAAGAAGAACAGGGCTATATCAGGAAAAAAATCTGTAAAAAATTCGGATAATTGTCACGAAATGACATAGATCTATAGAACTACTATATCAAATCCTTAAATTGATTTGAAAACACCAAGCGGATTCGTTAGATTGGAATGCTAACAGAATCCTGAAACGATTCTTTGAGGGAAGAACTATGGCGGTACGTGTGATACTGGTTGATGATCACGAAATCATGCGCGAAGGGATGTGCGCGCTGCTTCGTAAATGTGAAGATATTGAAGTCGTCGGCCAGGCCGCCAATGGTCGCGCAGCGGTTGAGCTTGTCGAACAACTGGACCCGGATGTGGTCATTATGGATATTGGAATGCCGAATCTCAACGGCATCGAGGCCACGCGCCAAATGAAGGAACAACGGCCCGCTCTCAAAATAATGGCCTTGTCCACCCACTCCGACGGCACGATTGTAGCCAAAATGATCAAAGCCGGCGCCAGCGGATATATGCTCAAGGAATCGGCCTTTTCCGAACTGAAAGAGGGCATTGGCACGATGCTTCAGGGACAAATATTTTTATGCCGACACATCTCGAAAGTCGTTTTCTCCGACTATATCAATATGCTCACCAATCCCAAGGCGGCCGAAAGCGACGGCTTGAGCAGCCGTGAGCGCGAAGTACTTCAGCTTGTGTCCGAGGGGCATACGACCAAAGAAATCGCAAAAATTCTCCACCTCAGCCCTAAAACCGTCGATTCGCATCGCGAGCATATTATGGAAAAACTGGGCATCCGTAACGTGGCCGGGTTAACGAAATATGCGATGCGCGAAGGCTTGACAACACCCTGAGGCGGAATGTAAACCATTCCCGCTTGATGGGTAATCTTCCCTGCTAAATTGGGTAAAATTCCCACTAATGTCCGCTGCAATCTTTCCCGATAATATACACTGAACAATGTAACCAAGGTGTCGCACAAAGCGCCGCCTGCTTGATTGTTTAAGGAATAATGCAGTCTCCTTTCAAAAAGTTTACAGGTTATGTTTATGCAGAGTGGGGCGATTCAATCCCTGAATCGCTCCTTTTTGTACTTGTTCAGGACAAACAATGATCAAAATGCCGACTGAGGCGGCATGGCAACAACAGATGCTGAGGGAATATGCGGGTGAAACACTCTGAAACAACAACGGACAAGACATTGCAGCAAGAGTTGAGCGACACACAGGAGACTCTCAAACAGTCGCTTGAAGGCAAACAGCAGCTTATCCAGAAGCTCAAGAAAACACGTCGGGAATATCTGGCCATTTTTGATTCGGTGCCGGCGATGATCTGGTATCGCGATCGTTCCGGTCGGATTCTGAAGGTCAACCAGTGCGCCGCTGATTCGGTGGGCATGAGTATCCGCAGTCTGGTGGGAAAAAACTACTACGAACTATTTCCCGACGGCGCCAAGCGCGCTTTGCAGCAGGATCTTGAAGTCATGGAAACCGGACGGCCGCTGCTGGGGCAATTGCGTTCATTTACCGCCTACAACGGTTTGAAACGCTGGGCGCTGGTGGATCGTATTCCTCTGCGCGATGAAAACGGACGCATTACCGGGGTGATGGTTTTTGCGATAGACATCACGGACAAGAAACGCGCAGAAGACGACCTGCTCAAAGCCAAATCGCAGCTTGAGCAAACCAATCGTCATCTTAAGGCCGCCACCGAACAGGCGCGTCTGCTGGCGGAAAAGGCAACCCGCTCCAATCAGGCCAAAAGCGAACTGCTGGCCAGTTCCAGCCACGACATACGCACGCCAATGAATTCAATCATCGGCTTTACCGAGATTTTAATGGACACCAAGCTGGACGAAGAACAGCAGGAGTACGTTAAAACCATTCATCAGGCCGCCAAAGGACTGCTTGATTTGATCAACGATATTCTGGATTTTTCGCGAATCGAGGCCGGCAAACTAAAAATCGAAGTGATTTCCTGTGCTATCGCGGAGCTTGTTCAGGAAATCCGCGTGATGATGGAAACGCAGGCAAGGAAAAAGGGGCTGGACTTTATCATACAAATGGATGACTGTTTGCCGAAGACATTTTTTACCGACCCGACGCGACTGAAACAATGTTTGATCAACCTGATCGGCAACGCGATCAAATTCACCGACACGGGACATATCGCCCTGCGCGTTCGGTCAGACAATCGCGCTGAACAGCCCTGCGTTCGTTTCGATGTGGAAGACACGGGCATCGGCATTTCGCCGGACAAACAGGACATCATCTTCAAGTCGTTTGCACAGGCGGATATTTCCACGTGCCGACAATACGGCGGAACAGGGCTGGGACTTGCGATCACGCGCCGGCTGGCCGGACTGCTCGGCGGCGATGTTCGCCTGGTCAGTGAGGCCGGCCAGGGATCGACGTTTTCGCTGACGCTGCCGCTGTTTGTGCCCAGGACCGCTGAGCACGGCCCGACCTCGCTGGGCCTGCGGCCGATGCGCCGAGACGAGGATGCCAACGCCGCCTGCGGACATATTCTGCTGGCGGAAAAGGCGTTCCCGAGTCAGTTGACCCTGGCGTTGATGATGCGCCGGTTCGGGCTGGACGTCCAGCTTGCCGGAACAGCCGAACAGGTGCTTGAATGTCTCGATGAACAGACTTTTGATCTGATTTTTCTGGACGAGGGACTGGGATTTGAGCAAGTCAAAACGCTGGTGCATACGATTCGGTATCAATTGCCTGAAATTCCTCTCATACTCGTGGCCGACCGGGACGACGAACCGGCCGGGACGTGGCGACAGATGGGGTTTGACGAATGTCTGAGTCGCCCGCTGTCGCGGGATCAGCTTTATACCGTCATCAGTCATTACCTTCCTGAACAAACCAGTCCCGCCCGCCCTGCTGTGAGGGACTCGGACCTATCGGAACAGGATATGGCTTGTGTCGAGTCGCTGCTCAAGCAACTGCCGGAACTGGCACACGGCGCTCGTGAAGTCTTGATGCATTCGGATATGGATCTGCTGGCACGATTTGCCGAATTGTTCTCTGAAATCGGTCAAACCACCGGCCAGAGCACATTGACCGAGAAAGCGGACGCGATGCTGAATTCTCTTCGAGAGGGCGGATCGTCTTTACAGGAATTGACGCTTGCGGTCGATCAACTCTGCGATCTGTGCAATCAAATCCATCAAACGCAGTGCGCAAAACCTAAGGCCGAGTAGGCCACGTTGAAAAAACAGAAGGCAATCAGGAACAAATTGACATTTGCGCTATGAACAAGAAACCGCCTGCTGTCGGCTGCGAACGTCAGCAATGAGAGACAGAATGATATCGGCCTGGCGACGTATCCGCGGATCGGCGTGTGTGATACGGGCGTTCCACTTGCGATATTCTTCATTGATCAGCCGCCGCAACTGCTCAGGAGACAGCTCCCGGCGAATCCCCAACAGCAGCCGCCATCGCTCAATCGAACAATTGTCCGTCAGCAGCCGTTTCTGACACAGCGCGCCGAATCGTTCCTGTGAAAGCTCCAGGCCGTCGGACAGCTCCCAAAGCAACTGCTCCTGTCGGGCGGACGGCGACGCATACAGCGCGGCAACCTGCAGGGCAAGATCCATCGCCTCGATGGCATCGGCTTTTTGTCCCCAAGCAAGGATACCCTCGCACGCCCCGGCGGTATCGAATGTTCCCTTGGAGGCTTCAAGCCGGCCCAGCGGTTCGAGTAAATCGCTTCGAGGCGTAAAACGCCGCGTTTTATCCGCGATCCAGTCGCCGATGACTTCGGCAACGCACGGGATAAACGGCTCATCAGCCGCCACCGCGCAGGCAAGCTCCACGCACGCCCGCAATACCGCTTCACGTCGTTCCTGAATCTCGGCGTATCCTTCGCCGCACACGACATATTCCATACAGGTATCGGCCCGTGCAAGAATCTGCCCTTTTTCGCGATCGATCATCCCCGCCAAAACCTGAATTTTGCGGCGTCCGCGTCGGGCAAAGCGAAGCAGATGCAACGGGATTTTAGCAATGGTGATCGGTTTTGAGAACACAATCCGTTTGCCCGCAACGGCGCCGTAATGCGCTCGGTAATAAAACACCGGCGAATCGGGACGCTGCCACTGAGGCGCAGTCGACAGAACCTGTTCCGCCCGACCGGCGCCGTCGGTTATATCCAGCAACTCAACACAGACGTCCGTCTCCGGATGCTCACGAGGCACAACAAAACGCCCGAAAACCTGAACGCACAAAAAGTGATCTTCATACGGCGGACAGGACTCATCAATGATCTGTTTCGCCCGACAGTGGAAACGTGTTCCGGGCAGCGACGGCCAGCGGCAACGTATGAGTCTGCGCAGTGCAGCAGCGCCAAGCCGCCCCGCCAACGTCATCTGCCTGCCTACCCATTCCACTGTCATAACGCCTTGTCCTTTTTGATCTCGGTCAATTTATCAAAAATCAATCGTTACTGCACCTTGTAGGTATTCAATTCTTCGGCGGTCTGTTCCACGTTGGCCGGTTTCATTCGTCCTTTCTCACCGACGCAAAATTCGACCTCAAGCGATCGACCAGAATCTTCATCCAGAAATGTGCAGTGCATCCGCTGGTTGACATCATAACTGTACCGCACGCGAATCGGGCGATTGGCCGGTCGATCCGGCGGCAGTTCGAAGATTTCCGTCGCAATCCGATTGACAAATTCGGGGTCCTCATCTTCGCCCTGCGTGACAATGATCTGAAGTTCGGTTTGGCCTTCGGCCATCGTATAAAACGTCTGCGTTGCCTCACAGGGCAGCGGCGTATTCTTTTTCAAAAGAATGGTGTTGCGAATGGTCGGACGTCCGGTTTCTTCGTCCATTGGGGCGCAAATCGTTCCGTAACTGTGATTGCAGACATCTTTGAGTTTGACATCGCGCAGCCCCGCCGTAATTCCCGCCGAAACCTTGCTCGGCTCATCGCGCAGCAGCGTCAGGCCGGCGTGAATGGCCGCTCCCAGCGCGACACATTCATCGACATTGACGGCGTTTTCCGGGGCAAAACCGAATTTTTCGGTCAGCCGTTTGTGCACCACGGGCATCCGTGTGCTGCCGCCGACCAGCAGCACCTGATTGATGTCGCCGACCTTGGATTTGGCTTCTTCCAGCGCCACTTCAATCAAAATCTCGGTTCGTGAAATAAGCGGTTCGATGGCTTTTTCATACTGCTCGCGGGTGATTTCAATCCGCAGGCTGCCGGCCGGTCCGTACAAAATGCGACGGGCCGTCGGACGCCGAGAGAGCGTCTTTTTCACATCCTCGGCTTCGTCTTCATACCGCGCGCGATCCTGCTCGGACTGAATCAACTCGGTCTTGTATTCCTCACGGTACAACTGCTCGAACACCTCCAGCAGCTTGCGGTCAAAATCCACGCCGCCCAGGGCGTGATCGCCCTGACTGCATACGATATTCATATCCCGGCCGTCAATATCGAGAATGGTCACATCGAAAGTCCCGCCGCCGAGGTCATAGACCAGCACGCGTCCGTTGACGGTCTGCGTGGTGGCGTAATAGAGCGCTGCGGCCACCGGCTCATTGACAATGCCGATCACATTCAGCCCGGCCAGCGTCCCGGCGTCCATAGTGGCCTTGCGGCGTACCTCGTCAAAATGCGCAGGCACGGAAATGACCACATCCTGAATCGGGTCGTTTTCAATAGCGCCGTCCTGACAGAGTTTCTTGAGAATCAGGCTGGAAATTTCCTGAGGCGTCCACTCGCGCCCGTCGATGCTCTTTTTCCAGTTCGAATCGCCCATATACCGCTTGACCCAGCGAACGGTGCGTTCAGGATTGAGCTGACGGCAATTCAGCGCTTCCAGACCGACGCGAATGGCGCCGGCCTCTTCGTCGTCAAAATACACCGCCGAGGGCGTAATGCGCTCGCCTTCACTGTTGGGGACAATCTGCGGCCGGCCGATCTCATTCAATCGAGCCAGCGCTGAAAATGTTGTTCCCAAGTCGATTCCTGCAATCGTTCCCATGGTTGTTTCCTTTAAGCTTCAGTTTCCGCTGCGTCGTACAGTTTGACCTGTGCACAACGCACAATTTTTACCTCGTCATCGTTGATCAAATATTGATAGCCGGGGCGAACAATCTCGGCAACGGTTCCCGCCCAATCCGCATTCGAAACAGGAACACGCTGATGCACCGCCTCGACGTATTTTTCAAGCCCTTTGAAAGGCGTTTTCACTTCGGGACTGAACTGCTCAACACCGCTGGACTCCAGCGCAAAAATCAATTCATCACGAATGTCTTCCAGACAGCTTTGCAGGGTTTGTTCTTCGGGGTCAAGTTTGGCCAGCCGATCGTCCAGATTGTCAATACAGCGAATGATTCGCATACAAAACCGGCGGATAATCATCCAGTCGTACCCATCCTGGAACTTACGGATTTGATCCTGCTGAGCGGCGGCGTATTGACGAATCGCCGAGACTTCTTCGGTCAATTCCGTCAGTTCATGAGTAACGGGGTGTGTCGTCATCAGTGTCGAGAGCGCCGGGTCATCTTCCTGAGTATCCATTTCCCAGCCAAAATACGATCGACTCTGCGGCGCCGAAGATGAATCAACCAAAGACACCGACGCCGCGAAATCCCCCGAAGGCCGGGCAGCAGGCATCGGTGTGGCCATAGCGGACATCGCAGCCTGTTTTTGATGGTTCTCCGCGGATTCAAAATAGCCGCAGCTTTCGGCGGACTTCACGACGGATTTGACCGGAGCGGCCGGCGTTTGCGCCATGGCGGAATCGGATGGACGATCCGATGCCTTGCCGGCGGGCTTTTTGACGCCCTCATTGATCATCTCGGTTTCCTCAAATGCCTGAATTTCCTCTGACGTCTGCTCTGTTTGATCTTTATACAGAACCCGTACGACCGCATACCGGACCAGTCCGCCGCAAAACAACAGCCCCCCCGCAAACAACAAAATCCCCGATGCGGTCGTCACCAGATTGCGTATTTCACGCGCCCGCTGGAAATCGGCCAGCCGCTGCTCCCAGTTCGGGCCGTACAAAACATCGGCAAGCTGGGGCGGGTATGTCTTCAGTCCCGCGTCAAGATCGGGTAAATCCGCTTCAAGACGAGGCTGCTGATGTTCTCGCAGTCGCTTTTGTATGTCGGGTCCACCGTATGGACCCTGCCCCCATGGGTTTTCGGCTTTCTCCGCAGGCGACAACCGTGACCACTGGGCATACATCGCAAGATATTCGTCGGCTGAGGGGGCCTGCTCAATTGTCCCGGCGGCTTGGCGATTTTGCATCGTCCCCCACCCCAGCCCCACTGCACCGGGAATCATCAGCAACAACGCCAGAATTGTCCAGTTCATTCGGCTCATGGTTATCGACTTTCAAGACACGCTTGCCAGACCTTTCCCTTCGTAAAAATTACGTTACGCCGTTGTATCGGTCAAACCGGTCTTCGGGCTAACTTAAACATATCAACAACCGTGATACGTTTTTCGTAAAAATATACAAGTTGCTGTATAAAAAAGACATAAGCCCGAGTACTTCCGATAAAAGATACATCCACAAGCCCTTTGGAGGCGTTATGAAACAAAACTTTTTTAACATCGTCCCATAATCAAATTTCCTCTTCCAGTCCGGCAGGCGCGGTATCGGCGGTATCCGTTTGGACCTTTTGATAAGTGCCGGCGGTGCGTCCGAGCCATTGGACACCGCGGGATTTTTGCGTTATACTGCTGGAAGCAGGTCAAGATTTATTATTAAAGATATACAATGAGGTTTTTATGAACTTAAGACACTGCTGTATCGTTCTCCTGGCCGGTACCATGTTGGCGGCCTGCGGGTGTACCCGACCGCCGCAACAACCGACGGGTTTGCTGTGCGACTTGAACCCCGAGCCGTTGGGAATTGAGGATTTTAGCCCGGCGTTTTCCTGGATCGTCAACGACCCACAGCCTGACGCCGTACAGACGGCCTATCAGATTCAGGTCTATACCGGCCTCAGCGACAAGCGGACGCCGGTGTGGGATTCCGGCAAAGTCGTTTCGTCTCAGTCGATTGCCGTTCCGTATGGCGGGCCGGAGCTGGAACCCGGGCGGATGTACCGATGGACGGTTCGGACCTGGAACAACAGAAACCAGCCGGGGCCGTATGCCGAGCCGCAATTGTTCGTTACGGCATTGAAAGACACTTGGTCCGCCCGTCCGATCTGGGCAGCGGCAGAAAATAAATTTGTGTTCCTGCGCAATACGATAGAACTGCCTGACAAACCCATCGAGAAGGCGTTCGCGTTTGTCAGCGGGCGCGATACCCATCCGGCGCGCCAGTATGTCTTCAAATTCTATGTCAACGAAACGCCCATCGGTGTCGGGCCGGCGCGAGGCTACGGCGGCAAGGCGCCTTATAACGTTTTCGATATCACCGAGCATTTGACCGCCGGAAAGCCTCATGTGCTGGGGGCCATCTGTTTTTCCAATGGACGTGCCAAAGATTTTATCGCCGAGATCAAGGTCTTCTACAAAGACGGCGTCGTCGGCACATTCGGCACGGACGATACGTGGCGGGGAATGACCGCTGATCCTTATTATAATATGGGGCCGAAGTTTTTTTGGTATTACGAGGCCGGGCCGGAACATATCGACGCCCGTAATGAACCGCAAGGCTGGCTGAGGGCCGACTTTGACGACAGCGGCTGGCGTTCAGTGCGTGTATTGCCACGCTACACCGAGCGGCTGTTTGCTCAGCCGATTCGCAATGTGCAAATGGAAGAGGTCAAGCCCGTGCTGATGCACAAAAAAGGCCAAGGGCATTATTTCTTTGATTTCGGCAGGGAGATTGTCGGCTGTGTGCGTTTGTCCATCGAGGGCGCGGACGGACGGCAGATTGAGGTACGCCTCGGCGAAGAACTGGACGGCGATAAGACCGTTCGCCACAAAGCCCGCACGGGCGTTACCTACGCCGAGAAATGGACGCTGCGCGACGGGCCGCAAATCATCGAGAACTTCGGCTATCGCGGGTTTCGCTACGGCGAATTGCTGAATCTGCCGACGGATGACTTTACGCTCAGCACGGTGACGCTTGAGTATCCGTTTGACGAAAAGGCCGCGGCCTTTGACAGCTCCAATACCATCCTGAATGAAGTCTGGACCTTGTGTCATTACAGCATCAAGGCCACCAACATCGACCTGTATCAGGACTGCCCGACGCGCGAGCGCGGCCCGTATGAGGGCGACGCCTACATCAATATGCTCTCCCATTACGCGGCGGATCGTGAATATGCATTTGCCCGTTATACCAACGAATATCTGTATCATCGCCCGACCTGGCCGACCGAGTACAAGCAAACGTGCCTGCTGATGGCCTGGGCCGATTATATGACCACCGGCGACGCAAAATCCATCCGCGGACACTATGACATCCTGACGACCAAAACGCTGTGCGATTTTATCAATGAACAGGGACTGGTCGAAAAACACGACAGCGACAACGACCGTGTACTGGTGGATTGGCCGGCGTATTATCGCGACGGCTATGAATTCACGCCCATCAACACCGTAACGAATGCCTTTCATTATAAGGCCGTGGAGCTGCTCAGCCGCATCGCTGGCGTATTGGGCAAAACCGACGACCAAACTCGTTACGCCGCCGCGGCCGAGCAGGTCAAAAATGCGATAAACACCCATCTGTTCGATGCGCAATCCGGAATCTATCGCGACGGACGCGACAGCGCCCACAGCGCCGCGCACGCAAACTTCTTTCCGCTGGCGCTGACGGTCACGCCGCCGGAACGCAGCAAGTTAGTGGCCCAGTTTCTGATTGAAAAAGGAATGGTTTGCAGCGTGTATGGAGCGCAATACCTGCTTGAAGCGCTCTATAACGCCGGTCGCGGTGATGCGGCGTTGGCCCTGATGACCTCGACCGAGAAACATTCCTGGCATCATATGATCCATCACCTCGACGCGACCATCACCACCGAGTCATGGGATCCGTCCGGCAAGCCCAATATGAGCTATGCCCACCCGTGGGCCAGCGCGCCGCTCAACATCATCCCTCGTCGATTGTTCGGCATTGAACCGCTTGAGGCTGGTTACGGCCGCATCCGCATCCGTCCGCAAACCGGCGGGCTGGAATGGGCACAGCTCAGGCTGCCGACGATTCGGGGGACTATCGAGGCAGCCTTTCGCGATACCGAACAGACCTTTGAACTGGACATCACCCTGCCGGCCAATATGACCGCGGAGGTGTTTCTGCCCGTCCAGCACAGCGACCATCCGTCCGTGCTGATGAACAGCAAGCCGGCCGAGGCCGTCCAATCAGACGGCTGGTGGGTCATAGAGTCGGTCGGCTCCGGTGAGCGCACCTTTGAAAGCCGTTGACGTTAGCACCAGCCGGCCAGGTTCATCAAGGCCGGCAATGTCAAGAGCAATGCAATCAGCGCGGCGATGACCGCCGGCCAGCGGGGTCTGTCCAGAAACACGCCGATGACGCCGAAGACCAGCGCCAGCGGCATACTAACCATCATCAGGAGCGCTCCAAGCACTCCAAAGGGATTGCCTCACCCCGGCTGAAGAACCACCAGCACGACGAAACTGCCCACCCCCAGCGCCAACAGTTTGGCAGAAATTGCACCGTATCGCATAAGTGCCTCTCTCGGTCAGTATATCGTTTTTTGCCGATGGATTCAAGCAGACTTATTTCAAGTATCGTGTATTGCCGACCCGACGGGTAAAGCCGATTTTGTCCATATAATCCAGCAGCGGAATGGCGTATTTTCGGGTCGTATCAATCAAGTATTTGAATGCGACGCTTTCCAGACGACCCCGCCCTTGACCCTGAATATGCTCGACAATGCGGTGTTTGGCTTGCTCCACGGCCTCGGCGTGAAACATCATCGTTCGGTCCACACGAAATAGTTTTTTCTGTTCGATCAAAATCGTAATGGCCTCCCGGATTTGCGATGGTCTCAGGCGGGACTCGGCCGTCAGTTCATCGAGACCGGGAGGAGAAAACAGGTTTTTCAGGAACGCCGTTTCGATTTGTCGGAGCCGTTTTGCCAGGGCCGGATCGCAGGTCTCGGTGTGCGACGGTAGTGCCAGCCGATCCAGACGCCGCACGATCGTCCCCTGTTTCAGGACAACCTCCAGCAGGGCTTCAAAAACGCCTTTGTCCAGTTCAAGCCCCTCGGCTAAAGCTGCCGAATCCATGCCCGGCCGTTCGGGATGTTCGGCGTGAAACTGCTCAAGTGTTTCGATTATGTGCCGGTGCATCGCCAACAGTTTTCGGGCGTGGATATACACATCATCGGACAACGTGACAACGGTTTGCGTGTGCAGCAAGTCCTCCAGCCGCCGCCTCACCTGCTCAGGCGTCTGCTTGGTAAACGATGTGAGATCATCAAGCCGTGCGGCGCCGGACGCCGCCGATTCGACGGCAAAAGCGACAAATGTCGTTTCGTCCCGCTGCGCCTCGGCCAGTGCTTTGGCATAGGCCGGCCCCTGTCCTTGAGCATATCGGAGACGCGACGACATCGCCTGAAGGATGCGCCCCCCGCCGACGGTACGCATCGGCGACAGCGACCGCAGAATAAACCGGTCGCCGGGTGCGGCCACAAGCGGCGTGTGCGCACGAATCTGAAACAGGATGTCGCCGTCGGCGAAGTGCTCATCTCGCTCAACACGATAGACATTGGCCGCAACATCCGCCGTGCCGGTGTGGAACCTCATCTCAGCGCCGTTTTTGACAGGCAGCGACTGACCGGGCAGCACCGCAGCGGCGCACAAAAACCACTGCGTCGGAGAAAAATTTCCCTCTACCGTCAACACGTCGCCCCGCCGAATAGCACGATAGTCCATCTGCGGGATGTTCAACGCCGCACACTGGCCGCTTCGCACGTATTCGGACGGCTTGCCGTAAACCTGTATCGCCTTGATGCGACCGGATTGTCCGCTCGGCAACAAGACGACTTCCTGCCCGATCTGTGCCGAGCCGGCGGCGGGGATGCCGCTGAGCACTGTGCCGAAGCCCTTGACCGAAAACGCCCGTTCCACCGGCAGACGAAACACGCCGTCAATGCTTTTGGGGCAAATGGAGGCGACCACGTCTTTCAACGCCGTATAGAATCCGTCGAATCCCTGCCCGGTGATGCTGGACATCGGGCAAATCGGGGCGTCCTGCAAAAACGTGCCGCACAAAAACATTCTGAGTTCATCGGTCACCGCCGCGACGCGCTCGTCCGAAACGCGATCAATCTTGGTCAGTACGGTCAGGCCGTGCCGCACGCCCAGCAGGGTCAAAATCTCCAGATGTTCGCGCGTCTGAGGCATAATCCCGTCGTTGGCGGCCACGACAAACAGCACGCCGTCAATACCCGCAGCGCCGGCGACCATCGTCTTGATGAAATGCTCATGACCCGGCACATCGACGATACCGACCTCCCTATCTCCCAGCAGACACGGGGCAAAGCCCAGCTCAATGCTCATCCCGCGTTGTTTTTCGGCCTTGAGCCGGTCGGTCTCGCAGCCGGTCAGCAAGCGGATCAACGCCGTCTTGCCGTGGTCGATATGCCCGGCGGTGCCGAGGGTGATATTGATTTGCGTCATAAGAGAATTAGTTCTTAGTTCGTAGTTTCTGGATTCCCGCCTGCGCGGGAATGACATTTTTCTGACCTCTGACTCCTGACTTCCGGCTTCATGTTCTTTTCAGTATTTCAACCAGCGTCTCAACCAAAATCGCCTCGTCGTCGTTCAGCAGGGTGCGCGGGTCAATCAGCACACGATCATCACCGATTCGCGTAAAGACCGGCGTCGCGGCGCCCCGCAGCGCACCGGCCAGTACCGCAGCGGAGTGATGCGGCGACGCAATCGCCGCCAGAGTCGTCGGCAGATTTTGTCCGGGCAGCGAGCCGCTGGAAAAAAACGCCCCGGCCGAACAGGACCTGCCCGCCGGTCTGTGTCCCCTGATTAAATCCACCTACGGCTACCACATCACCGACAGCAATCCCTTTCTGGCCATGGCCGATCTGATCGTGGCCGAAACCACCTGCGACGGCAAGAAGAAAATGTTCGAGCTAATGGCACAGCAGCGTCCGATGCACATTCTTGAACTGCCGCAAAAGGCCGACGACCCCGACGCCTGGACGCACTGGCTGGCGGAGGTGCGAAAACTCAAAGCGACGCTCGAAAAACGCCTGTCCTGTCGCATCACCGACGAGGCCTTGCGCAGCGCGATCCGATTGATGAACCGCGAGCGGAACCTTCGGCGGCAACTGGCCGAGCAAATGAAACACGCCCGGCCGCCGTGGACAGGCCGACGGCTGCTGGACTTCAAAAGCATCATCTCCGGCATCGAGGAAGATTGGGATGAATATGAACGACTGCTTGAATCCGCCGACGCAGCCGGTTCGACGGCCGACAGCCGCATTCGTGTGTTATTGACCGGCGTGCCGACCGTCCACGGCGCCGAGCGTATTGTTGATCTAATTGAACACACCGGCGCACGGGTGGTGTGTATGGAAAACTGCACCGGCATCAAGCCCATCCTCGACGACGTGGACGAAGCCGCCGCCGACCCGCTGGAGGCCATCGCAAAAAAATATTTTCATCTGCCCTGCTCGGTGATGACGCCGAACACCCGACGGCTTGACCTGCTCGATCGATTGACGCAGGACTATCGCGCTGAGATCATCATCGATCTGGTCTGGCAAGGCTGCCTGACGTATGATGTGGAGTCCTATCATGTGCGCCAACTGGCCGAGCGCAAAGGTTTGGGATATTTGAAAATCGTTACCGACTATTCGCCGTCGGATTCGGCCCGGCTGTCGGTTCGCATCGAAGCGCTCATCGAGACGATGCACGAAAGGAACCGCTGACGCGATGGCGACGATTTGTTATAGCTGTCCATTTGTTCCGATTGAGCTGATTGCCGCCTGCGGCCACACGCCCCAATGCCCCGCACCGGTCGCGGCGCCCTGGGTTCAGGCCGAGGGCCTCTGTGCCTGGGCAGGCGCATTTTTAGCCGCAGCTGAACAGGCAGACGCAACAGTCTATACCACCGCCTGCGACCAGATGCGGCGCATCTATGACGTGCATACGGCCCGATCCTCCGCACCGGCGTTCTTGCTGAACATTCCCAAAACCGACAGCCCGACGGCCCGGACGATGCTCTGTGACGAGTTTGAAAGACTGGAACATTTTCTGGTCGAACTGGATGGCGGTCGAACCGATCACGCCCTCCTGACCGACCCAATGAGTCACTCAGTATCTCGAACCATCGAATCGCAGGACAAGGGGCTTGCCGTCATCGGCGGGCCGCTGTTCGAGTGCGATTTCATCGATCTGAACCAGCTTACGGCCGCACGCGGTCTGCCGATTGTTTTCAACGGCGCCGAACCGGCCTGGAGACGCCTTCGAGAGCCGATGGAGCCAACAGCAGACAACAACAACCCGATTGCGGCGCTGGCCGAGCACTATCTGACCACGCCCGCGATCTGGCAGCGTCCGAGCGGGCCGTTTTTTGATCGGCTCGGCAAAGAGATCACCCGCGGCCATGTTCTCGGCGTGGTGATCGTTCGACATCCGTTCTGTGATTACTGGAAGGCGGCGATGTACGACTTGCGCGACCGATTGACGATGCCGCTGGTTGCCGTCGAAACCGATCAGAACGGACGGTTATCGACAGCGGCACGATCGCGACTGGAGGCCTTTTTGGAGCATTGTGCACCATGAACACGCTGCCGAGACAATTAACGCTGGCCCAGTGGCAACCGCACTATCAACATCTCCGCGATGCCGGCCTGAACGAACGCTTCTACGGCGGCCCGCTTCAGCGACATTTCGAGGCCGGCGACATACGGCTCGGTCGTCTGCGATTTGACAGCTCTGCGGCGGCGCTGGCCTTGTGGAATCTTATCCTGACCGAAGAAGATCGCCTGCGCCTGTGGCGACAACAAGGCAACAAGATTATCGGCACGATGAAAGACCTCGGCACAACGCCGATTATTGCCTATGCGTTCGGCAACCTGACGGCGTTTTACCCTGACGCGGCTTGGTGGATTCCCTGTTTCAAACAGCAGCGGGACGGTCTGTTCGAGCTGGCCGACCAATATGGGCTGGACACGACGTTTTGTCCGGTGCGCGCCATGGTCGGCGCGTTTGCCAGCGGCCAGCATTTTCCGATTCCCGACGCCCTCGTGTGCAGCGCCGGAGCGACCTGCGACGATTTTGCCGTCGCCGCGGCCCGACTCGAAAACCTCGGACACGAAATCTTCTGGTGGGAAATGCCCCATCGGCACACATCTCAAAACAGCCCGACGGCATCGGAAAAACAAGTCGGTTATGTACGCAGCGAGTTCAGGCGTATCGCCGACTATCTCGAACCGATTGCGGGCCGGCCCCTCTGTCAAAAACGTTTATCAGACGCTATCGGCCAAGCCAATCGCATCCGAGAGCTTGTGCGGACGTTGCAAAGGATGGTTTTCACCGCACCGCGCTGTCCGCTGCCGGCTCTGGAGATGATGCTGGCCGAGATGCTGGCGATTCATTTTTGCTCCGATCCAAACGAGGCCGAAATTGTGCTGACCGGCCTGCGGGACGAAATGTATCGCCGTCTCGAAAATAATCTCAGCCCTCTTTCAAACGATGCGGTACGCGTTTTCTGGATCAATCCGCCGGCGGATTTGTACGCGATGAACCTGCTCGAACAATGCGGCGGACGGCTCTGCGGTACGGAACTGATGTTCCCGCACGCCCTGATGCCCATCGACGAAGCCGACGACCCGTTCGTCGCCCTGGCCAAAATCGCCCTGGCCGATCCGATGGTCGGCCCCGCACAACAACGCGCAGAAGGTATCCTGCGCAGCATTCGCGCCGTCGGCGCCGAGGCGGTCGTATTCAGTCGCATCCCCGGCGCCAGCCACTGCGCCACTGAGGGCGCACTGATTGCCGACTGCATACGAAATCACACCACGCTTGCCGTTCTGGATATCGAAATTCCCACGCTGATTGACCCGTACGAGTCATCGCTGACGACGCGACTGGAAGCCTTAATCGAAACCGCGAAAAGCAGGAGAGTAATATGATTACCGCAGGCATTGACGCCGGCTCGCGAACACTTAAGGCCGTGCTGTGGGACAGTCAACAGCAAACCGTGCTGGCCCGCCGCTTAGGCGATCAGGGCGCCGATCAGCAGGACCGCGCTCGACGGCTCTTTCATGATCTTCTCGATGAGGTAAAGATCGATCGCCATTGCGTGGCCGCTGTGGCCGCGACCGGCTACGGACGCAGGCTCGTGGACGTCAGCGATACGACGATCACCGAAATCACCTGCCATGCCGTCGGCGCCGCTCATCTGCACCCGGATGTCGCCACCGTCATCGACATCGGCGGACAGGACAGCAAACTGATTCGACTGGACGGCCGGGGCAAGGTGCGGGATTTTGTGATGAACGATCGCTGCGCCGCCGGCACCGGTCGATTTCTGGAAGTCGTCGCCGACCGGCTGGATGTGCCGCTGAATGAGCTGGGTGATTACGCCCGCCGCAGCGATGCCCCCGCGGCCGTCAGCAGCATTTGTGTGGTTTTTGCCGAGACCGAAATCGTCGGCCTGCTCGCCCAGGGCCAATCGCGCGAAAATATTATCGCCGGCGTTCAAAACGCCATCGTACGCCGACTGGCGGCAATGGGCGGCGGTCTGATCCACAGCCCCGTCTATTTTACCGGCGGCGCGGCGCTGGTTTCAGGAATGCGCGAGGCCTTTGAAACAGTCCTGGCTCAACCGGTCACGGTCTGTCAATCGCCGCAGTTTACCGGCGCCCTGGGCGCAGCAATACTGGCCGCCCGGCGACAAACGGACGACTGACATCCGTCAAATTTTCCGTCCAAACGACTGTATTGAGCCGTAAATCCGGAGTAAAATCAGGTTTTATCCGTCCCGCAAAGCCATCGGCAAATCAAGAATTTCCTTCAGCACAAACGCCGTGCGCAAACTCCCGCGTTTTCGCAGCATTCGGCGTAATTCGGCCGCGCTCGAGCCTCCGACTTCCATTGGCTCTTGCCGTATTTCCGGGCGGACTCGAGGCGGCTCCTTTCCCGCGGCCGGACGCGCAGCGGCCGCGCCGACCGGTTTTCCGGTGCGCGCCTGCCTCAAGGCCTCCTGCGGAGTCTTGGACACGCTCCCCGGCGACCGCAAGAGCCGTTGCCCGACGGTTTGAGCCGCCTTGACCGACTGTAAAGCCTGTTGCTGAATCTGCTGCTGGCGCTGCATATACTGTTTTCGCTGCAATTGCTGACGGCGCAACGCCTCGATTTGCCGAAGCCGATGTTGTTCGATCTGTTGTTGACGTTCCTGGTCAGCGCGCCGCCGGGCCGCCTGATCGGCATAGGACGGCTCCGCGGGCGGACCGGAAGTTCGGGATGCCGTGCGCGCATACGGCAGCGTCCGCTGCGGCGGCGCCTGTTGACGGGGGCGAACCGCCTCATCGAGCGGTTTATATTGCGGCTTTGATCGCTCCGACATGGCCGCTCCTGAAGTCGTCTCGGCCTGCTGATCTTTTTGCTTCGCACGCGCCATAAACGCTTTGCCCACCGTCGCGGCCCCGTAAACTACCATCAGCACGATGGGGAAAAGCAACTCCAGCCAATCGCCGTTTGCCGGCGGCATTGTGTAGGCTGCCATCGACACAATCAGTCCTCCGACTTGGGTTGGGCGTCGCCTTTGGCAATGGATTCCCGCATTTCAGTATCGGATTTGATATTTTTCAGGCGATAGTAATCCATCACGCCGAGATTCCCTTTGCGAAAGGCCTCGGCCATGGCCAGCGGAACTTCCGCCTCGGCCAGTACCACTTTGGCGCGATTTTCTTCGACCAGTGCACGCATTTCCTGTTCGCGGGCGACAGCCATGGCACGCCGTTTTTCCGCCTCGGCCTTGGCGCGAAGTTTATCCGCCTCGGCCTGTGCTCCCTGAAGCTGGGCGCCGATATTTTGCCCGACATCGACATCCGCGATATCAATGGACAGGATTTCAAAGGCCGTGCCGGCATCCAGACCTTTTTCGAGCACCGCTCGCGAAATGCGGTCGGGATTTTCCAGCACGCTCTTGTGGTTGACCGCGCTGCCGATGGTGGTAACAATGCCCTCACCGACACGCGCGATGATGGTCTCTTCGGTCGCTCCGCCGATGAGCCGCTCGATATTGGCACGGACTGTTACGCGGGCCTTGGCCTTGAGCTGAATGCCGTCCTGGGCGACCGCATCGACGGTTTCACGTCCTTTGCGCGGATCGGGGCAGTCGATGACCTTGGGATTGACGCTGGTTTGTACCGCTTCGAGAATATCGCGTCCGGCAAGATCAATCGCGGTGGCGACCTGCCAGGACAGATTGATATTGGCCCGATCGGCGGCAATCAACGCGCTGACGACATTCGGCACACGTCCGCCGGCAAGATAATGGCTTTCAAGCTGCGCCGTGGTCAGCTCCAAACCCGCCTTGGCCGCGGTAATTCGGCTCACAACAATCGTGCGGGAATTGACCTTGCGAAGCGACATCCCGATCAATTCGGCAAAGGAGACCGAAGCGCCTGAGAACCGGGCCTGAAGCCACAGATTCCCGTAAAAAATCACCAGCATCACAAAGAGCAGTAAAATCAGGCCGATCACGATAAAAAAGCCGACCTGGACAACATTGGCAAGCAGCAATGCCTCGATCATTGTTGACTCCTTTCGAAATTAAATATCTGTTTCTTTTGTTCGCACGGTAATCGTGTTGCCTTCAACACGGATGACTTCAATCTCAGTCCCTTTGGGGACAAACCCCACCTCGGCGCTGCAGACAATCCGCCTGCCCTCAATCTCGCAAACACCTACCGGCCTGAGCGGACCAACCGCCTTGCCGCTTTTGCCTAAAAGCCACTCCAGTTGGTCCTTGTCTGCGATGGCATCGCCAGCGGAACGCGACACATTCTTAAGCACCATCGCCCGCCCGATGGATGTCTTAGGAAACAGCTTGTAGGCGATAACCCAAAACGTCGGTATCACCGCCATCGCCGTAAACACACCGAACCAGCCGACCGCCGTGCTCACCTGAAAAAACAGGGACACCCCCCACACAAACGCTCCGATCGCCAGCAGCGTCAGCAGGCCGAAACTGGGGATAAAGATCTCCATCACCGTCAGGACGGCACAGACGATATACAAAAACAATGCAAACACAATCAGGGCAATATCCATGAGCATCCGTTCGCCTCGACTCAGGTTTCCCGCAGTTCGGCTGCAACAACAATTCGATTGCCGCGGACTTCAAGTATCTTGACCGAAATATCTTTGCCCAGGAACTCGCCGCGGGTAACGACATCGGCAATTTTATCGCCGAAACGCGCCTTGCCCGCCGGACGCAAGACCGAAATCGTTCGTCCGATTTGTCCCGGCGCAAACGTGGTCGCAAGCGGAACGGAAGCGTTCTCTTTCGACGCAACGGCGGCGGTGGAGCGGCCGGGCCTGTCGAGGGCGCTGCTGAGCACAAACGACCGAAACAGAGGAATGCGATCCATATACCGAGACAGTACCAGCACCGCAACCAAAAACGCCGCAAAGCCGGCCGCAATACCCATCAGTCCGTCGGTAAACTCCTGCCAGGCCGCCGGATTTTTGGGCCAGGGAATCTCTCCGGGTGTGGTGCGTACGAGCATTCCGAATAAACCGATCAAAATGCACGTAATACCCAAAAATCCGGCCACGCCGAAACCGGGTAGAATAAAAATTTCAACCAGCAGCAGCAAGAGGCCGATCACCAAAATCGCAATCTCAATCCAGTTGGCCATACCGGTCAAATACCGACTGCCGACCAGAATCACCAGACAGAGGATCGCCAACAGACTCGGCACCCCCAGTCCCGGCGTGTTCATTTCCACATATATCCCCAGCAAAATCCCCAGCACCAGGACGCTGACGACTGCCGGCGAATTGATCCACCGCACCATTTGTTCGGACCAGAGCGGTTTGAAGAACAGCACCTTGGAGTCAAAAACCACCCCGTCGCGCTCGGCCAGAAACGCCAGCGCCTCGTCCAAATTATCAACCACCGCCCGAGCAATACCGTACTCATACGCTTTGGAATCGGTCAGCGTCAGAATCTCATCGTCTTTGACAATCAGATGCTTGTCCTTCAAATCATAGGTATTGGGATCGGTCGGCAGACGCTCGGTCTCAAAAAATTCCATTTGTCCGGTGGCCCGATTTTTGACCTGCCAGACCTCAAGCTGACGGGTGACCATCGCCTTGAGCAGCGCTTCGGGGTAGCCGTTGGCCTCGGCGGCCCGGCTGAACACCGAACGAACGTAGCTTTCGATCTTTTCACGCTCGACCCCTTCCAGTGTTCCGCCCATCGACATCGGGGCGCTGGCGCCGATGGTCGTATGTCTGCGCATTAGAATATCTTTGCAGGACACGCTGACCATAGCGCCGGCGGAAATGGCCTCTTTGCTGACATACGCCACCGTATGCGCCATCGGGGCCACGTCGTGAATGAGATACTTGCTGATTTCGTCAGCGCTGTCAACCCGCCCGCCGTAGGTTTGAATATCGTAAAAAAGGTAGTCCGCTCCCGCGGCAACCGCCTCCTCGCTGCGGCGGACAATGGACTGATACAGCCCCTCGTCGATCATTCCGTGGCAATCGATCACCGCGGCGATTTTCGGCGACGACGTCGGCGCCGGCAGGTTGGCGTCGGCAATCTGCCCCCCATTTCCAGATACAGCATATCCGCTTGAAACCCACCCGGCCGCTAGCGCCGCAACCACCACCGCGACCGCCAGCCAGGCCGCCCGGGCCGTCCGAATTGAACCAGTCAGTCCATCCATAGAAGCAATCGTATAGCCAAAAACCTGATAACACAACAAAAAAACGGCGCGTCCGCTTAATTCAGACGCGCCGACAATGTTCTTGTTGCATAGAATCCATTGAATTCCGCAAGGGCTATGAGTGGCAATGAATTCCGCTGTTTTTACCCTTTCGCCAGTCGGCAGAGGATGTCAATGCCCTGGCGGATTTTATCTTCGGTGGTGGTATAGCACATTCGAAAATGGCTGTCATGCTCACTGAAGACGTTGCCGGGAATGACCAGTACATTGTGGGCAATGGCGTCCTTGACAAAATCGGTCGCCGTGGCGTACCGTTCGGGCTTTTCGGCGAACATATAAAACGCCCCGCCGGGCTTGTGCACATTGAACGTCTCTTTCAGCCCGTCGTACAGCATATCCCGTTTGGTCCGATACGCCTGCACATATCTGCTCATATCGTAATCCATCGCTGTCGGCAGCGCCAATTGAAACGGCGTCGGCGCACAGACAAACGTATATTGCTGAATCATCAGCATCGATTCCATCAGCGGCTTGAGCGCCTCTGAACAGGCCGCATACCCCATCCGCCAGCCGGTCATGCCGTAGCTTTTACCAAAGCCTTTCAGCAGCAGCGTCTTGTCGTAGTATCGCCCGATACATAAATGGGGATGCTCGTAGCTGAACATCTCGTAAATTTCGTCGCTGAGCAGGAGAATATCCCGTTCCCGAGCGATCTTGACAACCGCCTTGATCTCCTGTTCACTATAGACCTGACCGGTCGGATTGGACGGTGAATTGAGAATAATCAGCTTGGTCCTGTCCGTAACCGCATCCGCAATCTTCTCGACCGGCAGTGTAAAATCAGGATAACAGTCCACAAACACGCATTTGCCGCCCAGCATCCGCACCAGATGTTTATACATCACGAAATAGGGATCCGGCACGATGACCTCATCGCCGGGATTGATCAGCGCCATAAACGCCAGCAGCAGCCCCCCGCTGACGCCGTTAGTCAACATCACCTGCGGCGCATCCCAGCCCGTATCGGCTTTGACACGGGGACAGAGCATCTCAAGCACGGTGTTCTCGCCAGCGGTCTGGGAATAGCGGTTTTGTCCATCGCGAATCGCCCCGATAGCCGCCTCTTTGACCGCCTCAGGCACATCAAACTCCGGCTGGCCAATCGACAAATTCACCGGATCTTTCAGCGTCGCGCCCAGCGCAAAGACTTTGCGGATACCACTGGCGTCAATCAGCGTCGTTCGCTCTGCAAGATAATTCTTCATCCGTTCACTCGACAACAAATGCCAATTTCAGGGTAAACTGCCGCAGGGCGCAACAGAATGCCGCCCGCAGGAGAACACATTCTCGCACGGCGCGGCACCGATGCGCTCCGACAAACTCCGGATTACGTAATTTTGCGGTGGGCAACCTTGGGAAGCCCCATGACCTTATCGCCCTCTTTCCAGCGGTCTTCCGACTGGAGGACTTTGATCCGCTCTTCGCGCGACAACACATTGCGATGGCGCATCAACGCACTTTTGACTTTTAACGAAGGATCCACTGACATTATCAACTCTCCTGCATATCAAAAAATGTTACTGTCTTAATAGACCATACGCATCCTGAAACGGCTCTGCGCCGAATTTCGTATCGCCGGTTTCGGCTGGATACCGTTTCCCGATATTTCTGATTCTCATTCTCATTTCATAGCCATCGGTGCCCGGCCGATTGGGATTTTCAAATCGGCCTTTTGTCACCAATCGACTGTAGTTATTTCCGCCTCGGATAATTTCCGTCTCAATGCCGTGGCGAGCAAAAAATTCCTGCACAGAGAGCAGTTCATTTTCTCGTGCGGTCGTAATACCCTGTATCACGATCACATTATTGCCGGTACTTGGGGTTGAAACCGCCGGCGTTTGCGGAGGCTGAACCGTCTCCGTCCGCGCCGCTGCGGTTTCTTGCGGCGACTGACGCTCAACAGGGGCAGATTGCCGCTCTGTCGTCAGAACCGGCGCAGAAGGCCCCGGCGCAACCGCCGGCTGTCGGACCGGCGGATCGACCTCGGCCACAGGGGAAGTCGTACCTGAACCGACCAATATCTTTCCGATCCAAAACACAATAAAAACAACAAGCCCCACAACCAGAACTGCCGCAATACCGGACACGACAGATCGCATAGGCAACAGCGACATCTGCGGCAGCCGAATGCGAATTTTCGGCAATTTTGGCAGTGAAAACCGAAATCGGGGTTTCTTTCGCCCCTGAAAAATCGCGACTTTTCCCGTCAACGTCGGCTTTTGGCCCAACACCTCGTGGGCAGGATCGAGCCGGGGCACACGGCCGGCGTCTGCCTTGTCTCGGTCCGAACGCATTTGGCCGGTTTTAAGCCCCTGTGCAATCTTGGCTTGTCCCTGCCGAATGGCATCCCGCAGTTCGGAAAAATTTGCTTGCCGACCCATAATTCAAACAATCCCTTCACTAAGTCCGATATATCCGTTTCTCGGCGTCATCACCCTGCACATCGGCTCCGCGGCTCTGTCTCAAAGCACTGTAATTTACATTATTTCATATGGCTTTTCAATCGGAATCTTTCAAATAAATTCCATTTTTGTGGAATGTTTTGGCGTTATTGTCTTGACAGCAGGGGTTCGAGACGTTATAGATTCTTTTTTTTATGTGGTTTTTGCTTTACGGAAAGCCCCCTGTCTGATATAGAAATAGGACTTCCAGGCGGGCTTTTTTTGATTTTCGGCCGTTCCGGAGACATCGCCCGGTACAGCAAAAAAGGAGCATAAACCTAAAAACGAACAGACAGTACCATTAACCGCGTTATACAATTTGTGGAGTAAAAAGAGACTATGCTTCCGGTTAAGAAACTCAGTCGCGCCAAGACGCGCAGCCGTCGTGCTCATCACGCACTGCGGCCGGTCAATTATTCACTGTGCAAGCAATGCGGCTCGGCCAAGCTGCCGCACGCCGCCTGCGGCCAGTGCGGATACCTCAACGACAGCATTACGCTCAAGTTCGCTGAGGAGGCCAAAAGTTAACGATGCGCATCGCAATCGATGCTATGGGCGGCGACTATGCTCCGAGCGAGATTATCGCCGGGGCGTTGCAGGGCAGGGATGTCCTCGGTCAAGACGATGAAATCGTACTGGTCGGCGACGAATCCGTGATCCGCGACCACTTGGTTGCGCTGAAAACGCCGACAGACACCTTTCGTATATTCCAGGCGCCCGATGTGATCGGAATGAACGAGTCGCCGATTGAATCGCTGCGGCGCAAGCCCAAAAGCTCGATTGCCGTCATGGCGCACGCCGCATCGCATCGCCAGGTTGACGCGGTGCTTTCGGCCGGAAATACCGGCGCATGCGTCGCGGCCTGTCAGATTCGAATGCGAACGCTGGAAGGGGTATCGCGCCCGGGCATCGCCGTCGTTTTACCGACTTACGGCGGGCCGGTTACCATTTGCGACGTCGGCGCCAACATTGCCTGCAAGCCGATTCATTTGTATCAATATGCGATTATGGCCGGGGTTTATGCACGTGAAATGTTCGGCATCGAATCGCCGCGCATCGGAATAATGAACATCGGCGAAGAAGACGCCAAGGGAACCGACTTGATCAAAAAAACGCGGCTGCTGCTGAAAAACGATCCGAATCTGAATTATATCGGTTATCTGGAAGGACGCGACCTGTTCGAGGGCAAGTGCGATGTCGTGATTTGTGAAGGCTTCGTCGGCAACGTTATCCTCAAGTTGTCCGAGGGCATGGCCAATATGGTTTTTAAGGCCATCAAGGCCGAGTTGATGACTCGCAACAAGCTGCTGGCGCTGTGGTTCAAGTCCGTCGCCAAAAGCATCTTCAAAAAATATGATTACCATGAATACGGCGGAGCGCTGCTGCTGGGTGTCAACGGAACGGCGATTATTTGCCACGGCTCCAGCAAGGCCCGGACCATTAAAAACGCCATCTCCGCCTGCAAACGGTTTTACGATAAAAAAATCAACACGCAAATCGTCAGTGCAATTTCCAAAACATTGGTGTCGAACAATGGTGAATAATCCCACATTACAATCGGAGGCACGCTATCGGGCCATTATCGCGGGCACCGGCTCGGCCGTTCCGCGAAAAGTTCTGACAAACGAAGATTTTACGACCTTTGTGGATACTTCCGACGAGTGGATTACGACGCGCACCGGCATCAAAGTTCGCCACATCGCCGAGGACACAGACACCACTGCGACGCTGGCCGCCGAGGCGTCCCGCAACGCACTGGCGGACGCGGGAATGGATGCCTCGGAGATCGAGCTGATTATTACGGGCACCATCACGCCGGAGATGGTCTTTCCGGCAACGGCCTGTTTTGTCCAGGAAATGATCGGAGCGGTCAACGCCTGGGCGTTTGATCTCTCGGCCGCATGCAGCGGGTTCGTCTATGGCTTGTCTATCGCACAGCAATTTATCAGTTCCGGACGATATAAATCCGCGCTGGTGATGGGGGCGGAAACGCTGAGCCGAATTACCGATTACAGCGACCGCGGAAGCTGTATTTTGTTCGGCGACGGCGCCGGCGCCGTGGTCGTCAAGGCCGCCGAGTCCGGGTCGATGGGATTGATGTACAGTACCTCTTTTTCAGACGGACGAGGCTGGACCTCGCTGAATTGCCTTGCCTACGGTTCGCGCAATCCCGTCAGCAAACCGCTTGCCGACCCGAAAATGGTCTATATGAACATCCAGGGACGCGAAATCTATCAACTGGCCGTTCGCCGCATTGTGGAACTGGTGAAGGAATGCCTTGAAAAATGCGACCTCAATGTCGATCAAATCAAGATGTTCATCCCCCACCAGATGAACGCCCGTATCATTGAATCCGTCGGAAAACGGTTGAATTTTTCTGATGAGCAGATTTTTATCAACATTGACAAATACGGCAACACGTCCGCCGCCTCCATTCCTATCGCGCTGGACGAATGCCGACGTCTCGGCAAACTCCAACAAGGCGATATCGTTCTGCTGGTCGCGTTCGGCGGCGGTTTGACGTGGGGCGCAAACGTCATCCAATTGTAGCCTGAACCTTTCATTTTATGTTTTAATCGTTGAATCGATGATGAAAACAGCATTTTTATTTCCGGGTCAAGGCGCTCAGGTCGTCGGTATGGGCAAAGACCTTGTTCAGCGGTCCCCTGCCGCCGCGGCGCTGTTTGAGAAAGCCAATAACATTGTCGGCTACGATCTGCGCGGGTTGTGCTTTGACGGCCCCGAAGAACAGGTAAACGCCACCACGGTCTCTCAGCCGGCGATATTCGTGGTCACGGCATGTATGATGGAGATTCTTAAGCAGAATCACCCTGAACTCAAACCGGACGTGACCGCCGGCCTGAGCATGGGTGAATATTCCGCCCTGTACGCAGCCGGGCTGATGGGCTTTGAGGACGCATTGAGGCTTGTCCAGGAACGCGGCCGGGCGATGCAGGCCGCCGCGGACGCCTCAACCGGCTCAATGGTCAGTATTCTCGGACTGGACGAGGGGAAAGTACGCGCTTTGTGCCAGGACGCGGCACAAGACGAGGCGCTCGAGCCGGTCAATTTCAACTGCCCCGGCCAAATTGTCATAAGTGGCACGGTCGAGGCTTGTCGGCGGGCCGAACAGCTTGCCGAGTCATACGGAGCGATGAAGGCTGTCCCGCTGGCGGTTGCCGGCGCGTTTCATACCTCGATGATGACGCCGGCCGCTGAGCAGCTCAAACAGGCGCTGGCCGAGTGCCCCATTCAATCCCCAACTGAACCCAAGGTGATCGCCAACATCAACGCCGAATATTATACCGACGCCGACGCCATCCGCGACGGTCTGGTTCGCCAACTCGTTGAGCCGATCCTTTGGCACAAGTGCATGGAACGGCTTTTGGCCGACGGCATTGAGGAATTTTACGAAATCGGGCCGGGGCGCGTTCTGACCGGACTGATGAAACGGATTCATCGACGCGCCAAAGTCATTAATCTGAGCACATGGGATGCGATGCAGCAATTGCAGAAGTAATTGACAAATAAAACACTAATCGATATGGTAAATCTGATTTAAGCAAGGACAGGTTAAAATGACGCAACGTTTAGCTGTTGTAACCGGAGCCGCACGCGGCATTGGGCGGGCAATCGTGCTGGAATTGCTCAAGCAGGGTCGTACGGTGGCCGGGCTGGATTTGAACGCCGAGCAATTGGCCGAACTGGAAACGATTGTTAAAGAAGCCGGCCACAGCGTACTGACACGATGTGTGGACATTACAAACACCGAAAAACTGACCGAGACACTCGACAGTCTGGCTGACGAACACGGCGGCATCGGTATTTTGGTCAATAATGCGGGTATTACCCGCGACAAGCTGATGATCCAGATGGATGATGACGACTTTGATAAGGTCATCGCCGTCAATTTGCGGGCCGCATTTGTCGCCACTCGCGTGGCCGCCCGCTCAATGGTACGCCAGAAATTCGGTCGGATCATCAATATCAGCTCGGTAGCCGGTGTGATGGGCCAGGCCGGATCGGCCAACTACGCCGCCAGCAAGGCCGGATTGATCGGGATGACCAAATCCATCGCCCGCGAAGTCGGCAAAAAAAACGTCACCGCCAACTGCATCGCCCCCGGCTTTATTATGACCGATATGACGGAGATCCTGCCCGATGCCGTCAAACAAGGCGCTTTGGCGGTGATCCCGGTCAAACGCTTCGGCAAACCCGAAGACGTGGCCCGTGCGGTGGCCTTTTTGGCCTCCGATGAGGCCGGCTATATTACCGGTCAGGTGCTTTGTGTCGATGGCGGAATGGCCATGTAATTTGGCAATATTTTTGTTAAAAAATGATTGAAAACGGCTCAATCGGCCTGTATAGTACCGCCGAAACCCGTGTGAAATCACCATTTAGCGGAATTTAACGGATTAAAAACAGAAACCTGGATACGATTTTAAGGAGTATAAAAGTGGCAGATGTAGATGTTCAAGCCATTGAGGCAAAAGTCATTGAGATCGTCAGCGAGCAAATGGGTGTGGACAAGTCCGAGATTACTCGAGAAACGTCGTTCATCAACGATCTGAACGCTGACTCACTGGATACGGTTGAACTGGTCATGGAGTTCGAGGACGAGTTCGATATGAGCATTCCCGACGAAGAGGCCGAGAAGATTCAGACCGTCGGCGCCGCCATCGACTACATTGTCGAAATCGCCAAAAGCCAGCAGGAAAAACAATAATCTCACAGGACCGCTATGACAGAACGTCGTGTTGTTATAACAGGCCTGGGATGTGTAACGCCGCTGGCTGAATCGCCCGAATCGCTGTTTGAGGGGCTTTGTCAGGCCCGCAGCGGTATCTCCGTCATCGAATCGTTCGATACCGCACAATATCCGGTTAAAATCGGCGGCGAAATCAAACAGTTCACTATCGAAAACTACGCCGGAGTACGCGAAGGTAAGCGTATGGATCGGTTTACGCAGATGGCGCTGGCCTCGGCGATTCAGGCCGTCAGAGACAGCGGGCTGGATTTCGACAAAGAAGACCGGCGACGTATCGGGGTGATTATCGGTACCGGTATCGGCGGCATCAAGGAAATTGAGGATCAGCACATTCGACTGCTGAAAAAAGGCCCGCGAAAGGTCTCGCCTTTTTGCGTACCGAAACTGATGGGCAACGCCGCCAGCGGCTGTATCTCCATTCAATTCGAGCTGAAAGGACCGAACTTATGCGTAGTGACGGCCTGTGCTTCGGCCAGTCACGCCATCGGCGAAGCGTTTTGGAATGTGCTGAGCGGCCGCAGCGATGTGTGTATCACCGGCGGTTCGGAGGCAGCGCTGACCCCGATCGGATTGGCTTCCTTCTGCGCCCTGCGGTCCCTGAGCACCCGAAACGATGAACCGACCCGCGCATCGCGTCCCTTTGACAAAGACCGCGACGGGTTTGTTCTTTCGGAAGGCGCCGGCGTGTTGGTTATTGAGGAATACGAACACGCCAAAAAACGCGGCGCAAAGATCTACGCCGAACTGCTCGGTTACGGGGCGACCGGCGACGGCTTTCATATCACCGCCCCGCTCGAGGACGGTTCCGGCGCGGCCGAAGCCATGCAGCTTGCCCTGGATCAGGCCAGACTGGATCCGGAAAAGATCGATTATGTCAATGCCCATGGAACCAGTACGCAACTGAACGACGCCGCCGAGTGCTTGGCCATTAAGCATGTTTTCGGCAACCACGCCTACAAGCTGGCCGTCAACTCAACCAAAAGCTGCATCGGGCACACACTCGGTGCCAGCGGTGCTATTGAATTGATCGCCTGCTGCAAAACGGTTGAAAAGGGAATAATCCATCCGACCGCCAATCTCGACGAAATCGCCCCGGATTGCGATCCGAAAATGGATTATGTCCCCAAAGAGGCGCGCCCGGCGAATGTTCGCTATGTGCTGAGCAACTCGCTGGGGTTCGGCGGACACAATTGCAGCCTGGTCATTGGAAAGGTGTAACCCGACCGAGAGTTTTTTATTGCAACAGTTTCTGGATTAAACGCATCTTACAACTCCGGCCGAACGGTCGGAGTTTTTTTAATCGGGAGTTTTGACAATGTCGCTGTTTTGGGCCATCGTGCTGCTGCCGGTCGGCATCGCCGTCCTCGTCAAGGGGGCGGACTGGCTGGTGGACGGCGCCGTTGCTTTGGCCGAACGGCTGGGAATGACGCCGCTGATTATCGGTCTGACGATTGTGGCCATGGGCACCTCAGCGCCTGAGATAGCCGCCAGCATAGCCGCGGCCTTGTCAGGCTCCGGTGACATCGCCGTGGGCAACATCTATGGCTCCAATATCGCCAATCTGGCTCTTGTGGCCGGGTTATGCGCCGCCATACGTCCGATTACCGTCCGGCGAGTCGCGCTGCGGCGCGATCTGCCTTTGATGCTGGCCGCGACATTGGCCCTGTGGCTGGTTTTTTCAGATACAAATCTGTCTCGGATTGAGTCTTTGATATTGATTTTCTTTTTTTGCGGCATCCTTGCGCTGATGGTTCACACCGAACGTCTCCGGGCACTGGCCGACCGTCAGGTTTTAAGTGAACTGGAAACCCGGATCGAGCATGCGGCGGCTCATATCCCTCAATCGCTGCTGCTGTCGGTCATCTTGCTTGCTGTGGGGCTGGGCTGTCTGGCCGGCGGGGCACATCTGACGGTGCTCAGCGCCTCGGTACTGGGACGGGCTGCGGGTATCTCGGAGGCGGTTATCGGCCTGACCATCGTCGCGGTCGGCACATCGCTGCCGGAGTTGAGTACCTGCCTGGTCGCTTCCGTAAAAGGACATGACGACCTGTCTATCGGCAATCTGGTCGGCTCGAACATCTTTAACGCCCTGCTGGTACCGGGCACAGCCGGTCTGGTCAGACCGTTCGAGATCAGCAATCGGCTGGCAGGAATAGATTATTGGCTGATGGCGACGGTCTCGCTGATTTTCGCCGTAATCGCTTTCACGCAACGGCGCATCGGTCGGCCTGCCGGAGTATTGCTGTTTGCCGGTTATTGCGGCTATATGGCGTATCTGTTTCTGCTGAACCGGTGAGCCGACATACGGAGGACACAAGACAAAGAACGAAGAACATCACCCCATTCTCTGTCTTGTGCTCGCCCAACTAATTGGAGGATTCCCACAAAATCATGCCGTGTTCATACGGCTCGACCAAATCTTTGTGCCGCGGCAAAACGCGAAGCGAAAAGCCGTGCTTGCCGGAACTGTGGCAGGGAATGGAACCGACAAACGAGGCGGTTTGGGTCTCGTCCAGTGAGCCTTCCACAAACTGCATCTCGGCAATCTGGGGATTTTCGATATGACCGGATGAATCTACCGTCCCGTGAAAAATCTGGACGGATACATCGTCGGGATTAAGCCGACCAAGCCGCACTTTGGCATTTACCTTGATTTCCGAACCCACCCGCAATTCGGGATGACGGCCGTTCCAGTGAGCAAAGACTTCGCCGTCGCGGGTCTGGACTTCCACGTTTTGAATGTCCAGGTCCGACCAGGCGTGGCGGACCGAATTCTTCCAGGCCGCCAACTCACGAACACGAGCGCTGTCATCGGCTGTCAGTTCGCGCCACTTGCTGTCGGCGATGGTATAAAATTTGCGCGTGTATTCGGCGACCATACGGCTGGTATTAAACCGTGGGGCGCACCATTTGATTGTGTTTTTCATCCGGCGTATCCACCGCCGCGGCAGTCGGTCTTTGGACTGGGCAAAATACAGCGGCACGACTTCCTGCTCAAGCAGATTAAATATCGCCTGTGATTCAACCTGATCCTGGTAGGACAGGTCGTCGTATTCCTCGCCGGCCCCGATGATCCAGCCGCCGTCCGGGATGTAGCCTTCACACCACCAGCCGTCCAGCGTACTCATATTCAGCACGCCGTTCAGGGCGGCCTTCATTCCGCTGGTGCCGCTGGCTTCCATCGGACGGCGCGGATTGTTCAGCCACACATCAACGCCCTGCACCATATACCGGGCGATATCAATGTCGTAATCTTCGAGGAACAGCAGCCGCCGACGAATTTCAGGATGCTCGGTGGCAAAGTGCACCAATTGACGAACGATTTCCTTGCCCGCCGTGTCGCGCGGGTGCGCCTTGCCGGCGAAGATAAACTGGACCGGCGTCTCACTGTTGTTGAGCAGTTTAATCAATCGTTCCGGCTCACGCAGCAGCAGATTGCCGCGTTTATAGGTGGCAAACCGGCGGGCAAAGCCGATGGTCAGCGCTTCCGGATCGAGCACTTCCTCGGCCCAGCTCAGCTCGGTATGGAACGCGCCGCGCCGCTGAAGCTGCCGTTTGAGTCGGGATCGTGCGAAACCGACCAGCCGCTCTTTACAGCGCTGATGAATCCGCCACAATTCTTCATCCGGAATCTGGTCAATGTTGTGCCAGATGGATTTATCGACAATCTCATCACTCCAGCGAGCGCCGAGATACCGTTCGAGCAGCAAGTTGACTTCGGCGCTGAGCCACGTCTTGGCGTGAACGCCGTTGGTGATGGCATTGATCGGCACCTCTTCGGTCGGCAGTTCACGCCACAGGCCGGACCAAATCGTCCGGGACACCTCGCCGTGAAGCTGGCTGACGCCGTTGCGATAGGCGCTGGTGCGAATGGCCAAGACGGGCATCTTGAAGGATTCGGCGGGGTTGTCCGGATGGACGCGCCCCAAGGCCAGAAACTGCTCGCGATTCAATCCGAGTTTGCCGTAATAATGGCCGAAGTATTTGTCCATCATCTCAACGGGGAACTCGTCGTTGCCGGCGGCCACCGGCGTGTGCACGGTAAAGACATTGCTGGCCTTGGCCGCCTCGAACGCTTCCTCATAGGTCATCTTGTAACGGCTGCGAATCCGACGAACGCGCTCCAGCGCCATAAATGCGGCGTGTCCTTCGTTCATATGGCACACCGTCGGCTCCAGGTTCATTGCATACAGGGCCTTCAAACCGCCGATGCCCAGCACGATTTCCTGACAAATCCGCATTTCCGCATCGCCGCCGTACAGCGTCTGGGTAATTGTCCGGTCGAATGTCGAATTGCTCGGCAGATTCGTATCCAGCAGATACAACGGGGTGCGACCGACCATGACCTTCCAGATTTGAGCGGACACCGTGCGACCGGGAAACTGAACATTGACAATCAACGGATGGCCGCTTTCTTTTCGAACCAACTCAAGCGGCATATTGTGAAAATCGTTTTCAATATAGTGTTCCTGCTGCCAGCCGTCCGTGTTAAGATATTGACGAAAGTACCCTTTTTGGTATAATAGTCCAATCCCAACCAGCGGAACGCCCAGATCGGACGCGCTTTTGAGGTGATCGCCCGCCAAAATTCCCAGACCGCCCGAATAAATCGGCAAACATTCGTGAATGCCGAATTCGGCGCTGAAATACGCAATGGTCGGACGGACATCTTCGCGGGCGTAGATCTTGTCAAACCAGGACGGCGCATTGAGCGTCTCTTCAAGTTTCTGGCGCGCCTGGTGCAACTGATACAAAAATCCTTCATTGTGAGACAAGTCTTCCAGTCGGGCCTGCGAAGCCATGCCGAGCATGCGAATCGGATTGTGTGCGCATTGTTTCCAAAGATCATAATCGACGCGACGGAACAGCTCCGTGATTTCATAGTGCCATGACCAGTACAAATTACCCGCCACAACATACAACTCTTTCAACGGTTCCGGCAGCGAGGGCTTGACCGTAAATGTCCTGACTGTGTGCATCCTTGTTGGTTCCTTATCCGACGATTTTATTGATGATGCCATAAACGATTCCTGTTCTGTAAAAAAACGACAATAATTACTTCATCGGCTGGAATTGAAAAGGTCTTAACAGATTCCCTGGAAGACAGACACAAAAGGTCAATAAGGGATTCAATCGCAGGCCCGATAATACCCATTGTATATCTCAATAGCTGTATTTCTATGCTGTCATAGGGCTGAATTATACGCTCCCCGCGTTAGATTTGCCTCAAAAATTTTCGCCTACCAATACAGCTCAGAGGACCTGGCAAGCAGATCGGCCACGGGATAAACCCGGGTGGTCGGTTTTCCCAGATCGGCAACCTCGGTGGCAATCGTCAGCACACCGCCTTCGGAGATGACCCTCAATCGCATCCCTGATGTGGCGACCGCCCGCAACACGAGATTCAGTGCCGCCTCGGCCCGCATTCTGCCGACCCCTTCGATGCCGACCGGCGTGTCGCGTTCAACAAAAGCGTTACGCTCAAGATCGTTCCACAAGACCAAAATCGGCAGACGCGGCTCCTGTCCGCTGATGATTGCCAGAGCCTCACGAAATGTCGTGTCCGGCCTGATAAGGGACATATCCACCTGTCCGGCATACCGCTTTGGTCTATCCGGCCCCCGCGCAGCGGCAGAAGGCGGCCTTGAGAGGAAATGTTCAGCCGACGGGGGAAATTCGGGAAAACGACCAAGGCCGTTGGCCGCCTCATCCTCCGTATCGGCATCCAATTTCGACGGCGTCGGACGCATCAGCCCCGCTTTCAGCATATGCCGGCCGACATTTAGCCCATCGGCATAGACCTCGGCCGTCAAACGGAAATAGCCGTGATCCTGCACATTCCGCAATTTTATCATCTGCGCATTGCTGAGCCGCTCAAGCAGAAATTGTTGTGCAATCTGAACAGCATTCGGATCTTCCGGCGCCTCCAGTCCGGCAATCCGCACAACAAACCGCACCTGTGTCGGCCCGGTGTAATCACGCAATCGGCTGACAAACGATTCCGGTCCCTGAACATCGATAAACTGATCGATCGTATAAGAAACCGACTTTTCCGATTCTATTCCGACAACGCCGATCAACAGCGCACTAATCAAAAACGTTAAACTCCCAGACATGGACAATCCCTTTCAAAAAAAGAAGGTCTTTCCATCGTCTTGTCAAAACCTTAGTTCTTATTATTATTATCGCAGACATCCCCACCGGGTTCAAGCAAAATTTACATCATTGCCGCCCCGTACAATGCGCGTATGCCGACGGAAATCTCTGAAAAACACAGAAGCCAGCCGATTCAGCCTTCGGCTGTTCTCTTTGAAACGAGCAAAACCCAAACAGAATACCCATAAGAAGACAGGTTTTAGTTTTTGTGTTCTTGTAAAAAATCCACCTTGTCGCTGGAAAATCGCTTGTTGAATATATCTTGTTTTGGTAAATTGATTGTCAAATTACGTACCGCGATGCGGGCGTTTGAATGTCATTTTCATTGTTCGGACTTGTAACAATTTTTTAGGAAAGGGAGTTTATGAACGACTTAAAGCAATGTGAAGTATGGTTCGTCACCGGCAGCCAGCATTTGTATGGCCCCGAGGCGCTCAAGCAGGTGGCCGACGATTCCAAAAAAATCGTCAAAGGCCTGAACAATTCCGGTCAATTAGCCTGTAAAGTCGTTTTCAAGCCTGTGTTGACAACCGCGGACGCTATTTCTGATCTGTGCGCCGAAGCGAACACCGCCAAGGCCTGTGTCGGGGTGATCGCCTGGATGCATACGTTCAGCCCGGCCAAGATGTGGATTCGCGGCCTTCAGATTCTGCAAAAACCCGTTGCGCACTTCCACACTCAATTTAACCGCGACATCCCGTGGGATACCATCGATATGGACTTTATGAACCTGAACCAGTCGGCTCACGGCGGACGCGAATTCGGGTTTATCTGCACGCGCCTTCGCAAAAATCGCAAGGTTGTCGTCGGGCACTGGCAGGACACGGAAGCCCAACAGCGGTTGGATGCCTGGATGCGTGCGGCCTGTGCGTGGTATGACGCCCAGGGGATGAAAGTGGCTCGTTTCGGCGACAATATGCGTAACGTGGCCGTCACCGAAGGCGACAAAGTTGAGGCGCAAAAGCAACTGGGTTATGCGGTGGATGGTTACGGCGTGGGCGACTTGGTCGCGATTGTCAATAAAGTCTCCGATGCTCAGGTTGACAAATTCGTTAAACAGTACGAAGAACAGTACAATATGAAGGTCAAAGGCAAACACCTTCAAAATGTCCGCGACGCGGCGCGAATCGAGGCGGGGCTGCGCGGCTTTCTTGAGGACGGCGGATTCAAGGCCTTTACCACCACGTTTGAAGACCTGCACGGCTTGGCCCAACTGCCGGGGCTGGCGGTTCAGCGCCTGATGGCCGACGGTTACGGCTTTGGCGCCGAAGGCGACTGGAAGACCGCCGCGCTGGTGCGGTCGATGAAAGTGATGGCCGCCGGCCTGAAAGGCGGTACGTCCTTTATGGAAGACTACACCTACCACTTGAATCCGGCGGGAATGAAAGTGCTCGGAGCGCATATGCTGGAAGTGTGTCCGTCCATCGCCGACGGCAACGTCTCGCTTGAGGCGCATCCGCTGGGCATCGGCGGCAAAGACGATCCGGCCCGACTGGTCTTTAACGTCGCTCAGGGACCGGGGTTGAACGCTTCTCTGATTGATATGGGCAACCGCTTCCGGCTGCTGATCAATCCGGTCGATGTGGTCGCGCCGGACGCCGATCTGCCCAAACTGCCGGTCGCCCGCGTAGTCTGGATGCCCAAGCCGGATTTGAAGGTGGCCGCAGCCGCGTGGATACTGGCCGGCGGTGCGCATCATACGGGGTTTTCAATGGCGCTGACCAGCGAACATCTGGAAGATTTTGCCGATATGGCCGGCATCGAATCCGTGATTATCGACGAGACGACCGATATCCGCAACTTCAAAAAAGAACTGCGGTTCAATGAAGTCTATTACTGGATGAACAAGGCTTTACTGTAATACATACCCCCGCAAAACCATAAAGGATATGAAGAACACAAACAGAGTTTACGACCTATGTACTGTGTGATTCATGTCCTTTATGGTGCGGTTTGGGACGATAAAAAATCACTTTCATCGCCCCCCATTGGCGCTTGTCCACTGCCGTTAGCAGGCCGTATTCATCGCAGATCAGGGCGTCCTGATGGGTTCGAAGCACAATCAGGGCGTCGGGTTTGACCTGGGTGTCAATCAATTGCATCAGCTCGGCGATTACTGAGCCTTCACCGGCGTGTCTGCTCATCGCATAGGGCGGATCGACAAACACCAAATCATATAATCCGTGCTCAGCAGTTGGCGCTGCGCCGACCGACAAAATATTGGCTGCAATCGGCCGGCACTGCCGCTCGAATCCCGCACGAGCGATATTTTTCTTCAAAATCTCAATGACTTTGCGGTTTTTGTCAACAAACGTCACCCACGCCGCCCCCCGGCTGAGTGCTTCCAGCCCCATTGAGCCGGTACCGCAAAACAAATCCGCCGCGACCGCCCCTTCGGGCAGGCCGTAATTATACAGAATATTAAACAGCGATTCCTTGACCCGGTCGGTAATCGGACGGGTATCGCGTCCCGGCGGCGACAGCAGCCTCATCCCGCGTTTGGAGCCGGCAATGATTCGCATAGCGCCTTACTCACTTGATCTCAATCTGAACCTCTGTGCCGTCCAGATCCGGCGATGAGGCCGAGACGCGCACAGTTCCTGATTCGTACAGGGCCTGCACAATCGCCAGTCCTCGGCCCTGCCAGGCATTGTGGACGGCATCGGTCTCATCGGCGTGATTGGCCGGGTCGCCGTTGCCGACTGCAAGAATTCGGGCCGGACCGGACACGAAAAAGCGGACCCGATGTTCGGCATCCGGAACGCGAACGCCCTTGTCGTCGGTGATATAAAATTCAATCTGGCAAACATCCTGACCATCTGCTTTGAGGGAGCGGGTGTCAGGTTTTAGATGGATTTGTTGAGGTTCGCCGGCTGTATTGAGACTATATTCACAGACCGCCCTGCCGTCTTTTTGACCGACCGCTTTCAGTTCGCCGGCGCTGAAGGGCACGTCCCACACGAACACCGGCCCCATCCGCGGCATCGGGGTTCCCTGGCCCAGCGACCGGCCATTGAGAAACAACTCAGCCTGCGGGCAATTGCTGTACGCAATCACACTCATCCGCTGCTCCTGAGGCCAGTTCCAATGAGAGCGTATTCCGCGTTCGAGGTTGCGCCGCGCAGAACCTGAACTGTCGCGGCGAGGGCTTGCCGCCAGATAGATCATCGGCGCCTGCGCCCAGAGCGCCTGACGAAACCAGCCAATCGGTTTTTTGAAGCCGCACAGGTCAAACAGCCCGGCCTGCGAATTGCGTACCGGCCAACCGCGGGCCTCGCCGAGAAAGTCAAAACCAACCCACAAGAATTGGCCTGAAATAAAGTCGTTGTCGGTAACCGCCTGCCAGGCGCCGTAATGCTTGCCGTTTTCACTGCCGTATATCACACGCTTCGGATACCTGGTATGGTCATCGGCATAGCGCTGTTCCTGATAGTTGTAACCGACGACATCAAGCAAATCGGTAAATCCGACTGCATCGGACATGGCCACACTGGCCAGCGCGGCCGTTACCGGTCGGGTCGTATCCAGCTCTTTGACCGCTTCGACCAGCGGCTTGCCGTAGCGCACCAGATCGTCGGCCGGCGGCTGGGTCGGCTTGTATTCACTGCCCAGCACGGGATGCGAAAAGGGATCGTTGGGGTAGTCAATCTCATTGCCGATGCTCCAGAAAATAATGCTCGGATGATTCCGGTCGCGCCGCACTAAATCCTGAATGTCGCGCACCGCCCATTGTTCAAAGACCTGACCATATCCCTTCAAAGAAGGCGTCCCGGCGTTCCAGCCTTCGACCCATTTTCGTTTGGGCGGGGCAAATTCATCAAACGCCTCATTCATCACGAGAAAGCCCATTTGATCGCACAAATCCAGCAGTTCTTTGGCCGGAGGATTATGGCTCATCCGAATGGCATTGCAGCCGATTTCTTTGAGCATTTCGAGCCGTCTGCGCCACATTCCAGGCGGAACCGCCGCCCCGACCGGCCCGGCGTCGTGATGGACACAGACGCCTTTAAGGGTCACATTCTCACCATTCAGATAGAATCCCTTGTCCGGATCAAATCGAAAGGTGCGAATACCGAAAGGCGTTTGAATCTGATCGATTTTGCGTCCGTCGGTCTCAAGGACGCTGAGCACAGCGTACATCGTCGGTGTTTGGATCGACCATAATTGCGGATCCCTGATGGTCGCCGTTTGAACATAAGTTTTCAGGCCTTGAGCCTCTATGACGCCGCCGGAATGGGATAATTTGGCGACGACCAGATTGTCGGGGTTGATGATATAGGAGGTCAGATCGATTTGGCTTTGGGCCGCATCCAAATTATCGATGGTCGTCTCAATGCGAATCTCGGCCTGCTCGGCAGTAACGTTCGGCGTCGTTATATAAACGCCCCACGTCGCAATCCGCACCTTGTCGGTGATACACAGCCGGACAGGACGATAAATCCCCGAACCGGTGTACCAGCGCGAATCGGCATAGTCAGAATGATCGACGCGCACCGCCAAAATATTCTCGTCGCCGTTATAACGAATATGCGGCGTCAAGTCATAATAAAAGCTGATATAGCCGTAAGGACGCTTGCCGAGGTAGTGGTCATTGATCCAGACTTCGCTGTTGCAATACACGCCGTCGAATTCAACATAGACGCTTTTGCCGTCAGCGTCGGCGTCCAGTCGAAACGTTTTGCGGTACCAGCCGACGCCGCCGGGCAGATAACCGGTGCCGCTGGCCCATTGCTCGCTATAAGGCCCTTCGATGCTCCAGTCGTGCGGTACGGTAACGGTTCGCCAGCGACTGTCGTCAAAGGTCATCTTTTCCGCACCGGCAATATCGCCTTTGTGAAATGTCCAGTCCGTTGTCAACGGCATATATCGCCGCGGCGAAGCGGTCTGACACAAACCGACCGAGACCAACAGACTTGCAATAAATACAATCGGTACACTAACTGAACGGTTCATTGAACAACTCCCTGTGTTTGTGAGATAGCGGCGTTTTGTTCGTTGATCAAAACTTCAGAGACCGGGGTCAATTCCAGGTCGTGCAGCATCTGCATATCCTGTTCAACCGACCGGCCGGCCGTGGTCAGATAATGGCCGGACAGGATACTTGTGCAGCCGGCGTAAAAAATCCAGCTTTGCAGATCGCGCAGGTTCAGTACCCTGCCGCCGGCGACCTTGAGATGGATCGTGGGCAGAATAAAACGATACAGGGCGATCATTCGAAGGATTTCGCGGGGGTTGAGTATTTCAGCGCGTTCCAACGGCGTTCCGGCAATCGGATGCAAAAAGTTCATCGGTACGGTATCGACGCCGAGCCGCCGCAGCTCAAAGGCCATATCAAGGCGATCCTGCTCACTTTCGCCGATGCCGAAGATGCCGCCGGCACACACCCCCAGACCGGCTTTCACGGCCGCTTCAATCGTGCGGATGCGATCGTCGTATGAATGGGTTGTCACGATATCGGCAAAATGCCGCCGGGATGTTTCAAGATTGTGATTGTAACGGACGACGCCGGCCCGGGCCAGCCGCTGCATCTGTCGGTCGTTCAAAATGCCCAGCCCCATACACACCCCCAGCCCGTATTCGTTCCTGATGCGTCCGGCCAGGGCAATCAACCGCTCCAGTTCCGCATCGCTGACGGCCTTGCCGCTATAAACGATACCGAAATTGGGCACGCCTTTGCGTTTGGCCTCGGCGGCGGCGGCGACAATCTGCTCATCGGTCAGCACCTTCGGCGTTTTGTCGATGCCGGTCTCATACCGTACCGATTGGGCACAAAATGCACAATCCTGACTGCATCCGCCCAGGCGTCCCGGCACAATAGAACATATCCGTATCTGATTGCCGAAAAAACGCCGGCGAATCCGGTTGGCCCAGTACAGCAGATCATCAATATTGTCATAGGAGGCCTCCGAGAGGCGCTTTGCCTGTTCGGCGGACAAAAGGTCGCCGGCCAGGATATGCTCAGCCGATGTATGTATCGTGGAATTCATTTGCGTTTTGTTCTCCAAGCCAAATCTGTTCGACCGGAAAACTCAGTGCTCGAAAATCCTTTGCCGGACAAGACACCGTTTTCCAGCGACCACTGCGCGGCCGCATACAGGATTTATAATCCCCCTGACGAATCGCCAGAAATATAAATCGCCGTCCGTCGGCTTCATACACATCCAACCCGTCGCAATCAGCCGCAATCTGCTCAAGCCGGTAGGCGAACACAAATATCGCTCTTGTTGGCGGCCTCTGGCGGTCAAACTGCCTGCGCCAATACGCCAGCGCTGCGACATCCTCGGCCAGGACCCAGGTTTGCAGCCCCGTCCGCCGGGCCAAGGAACGCCCCCGAAACAGGCGTCCTTTCAACTCCACCAAAACGCAGCCGCCCTGCTTTGGATAGAGCACATAATCAAACGTCTTAAGGGGCTGTCCCTCGAACAGGCAGCGGTGTGTCTGATCGACCCGGGCAAAACGCATCCCCCGCTCACAGAGCCACCCTTCGAACGCCTTTTCATATTCATTATGTCCGTCTGGTTTGGCAAGCATACCGGCTGACAATAAACCGCAGATTCGCTGCGAATGCAAGCATTTTATCCTGCGCCAATAAATGGTAAAGCCTTCTGAGCAGGGGCTTGTGCCGAGCCGATAACCTCATATAAACGACGTATCTTGGATGCAGTGAGACAACGGGTCGATTCGGTGAATCTAAGTGTAGTAATTGCCGAGACTTTCCGGCTGATAGAGAAGTTTTTCTATCATCAAATTGTCAGATATTTGCTGCCCTTCAGATCGTCCGATCATCGCCAGACCAAGCGGCGAGAGAATCGAAAACCTTCGTTCCTGATGGTTCGCCTGCGGCGGATACACTAAACTGACGCGAAAGGCCGTGCCGCGACGCGACCGGAGCAAAATCACTGAATTCATCGTCACCAAATTGGCGGGAACCGCTTTACACGGGTACAAATAGCCGCGGTGGATGAGTCGGCGAAGCTGCTGCAGATGGACGGCCAGCGAAGGATAAGCAACCTGATGCTGCCTGGTCAATAAGCCCTGAAAACGATAATAATCGATTTCCGAAAAAATGCGCTGCTGCTCGTCGTGCCGCCGAAAAAAACGCTGTCGAAACGATTCCCAGAGGGTTGGCGGCTTGATCAGTTGTGCGGTATGCAGCATACATCTGCGCTCCTTTCTCAGAGATCATAATCGCCGGCCGCTTCCGGTTGATACGTGATGCCTTCGATGCTAAATCGGCGCACCCCGGCCGGTACCTGCCATTCAACGATCTCCCCGATACTGTAACCCAGCAACGCCGTGCCCACCGGCGCCAATATAGAGAGCTTGTTTTCTTCCGGATCGGCGTCCTGCGGATAGACCAATTGATACTCAAATATTTGCCCATTATCCAGATCACGCAAGGCCACTGTCGAATTCATCGTCACCACATCGGGCTTGACTCGCTTGGACGAAATAATCCGCGCACGATCCAGCTCACCCCGAAGTTTATCCAGACAGGCTTGATCGCGTGACGGTAGATGACGCATTGACTCGACCAGAGCCGTTAACCGTTCATGATCCGTTTGGGTAACCTGAATCTTTTTTGTCGCCATTACAGATTTCCTTTCTGTTGCGAACAGGTCTTTTCACAGATTTGCCAATCAATCTGCCTGTTTCGAGACCTGTCTTAGTATATATCGGCTTGTTTACAGCTATTTCTTTCAGTAAAAATAAATCCACCTAATAGTAACAATAAGCCGGTTGGCTGTCAAGCCGCAGAATTTGGGATGCGTATTGGATCTGAAATCACGTCGTCCGAAAAACAGGTATCCGCCAGTCAGGCAAAAACGCCTCAGTCGGAATCCGAAACAAACAGACTGGATTCGTCAACCGCACTTTGCGTGCCGGTTTTCATATCTTTAAGAATAATTTTTTGTTCGTTGAGATACTCCTGCCCGATAATGATCACCTGTCGGGCGCCGCAGGCGTCGGCCAGCTTGAGTTGTTTACCGAGACCGACTGTTTTATAGCTGAACTCCGTCGATTTTCCACAAGACCGAAGTCGGGACACAATGTCCAAGGCTTTGGGCATCAATACCTCATCCATACATACCACAAAAAAATCCACGCAGCGCTGGGACAACGACTCAGTCAGAAGCCCCCGCTCGCGAAGCAGAATTTCCAAGACGCAATCGCCCATGCCCATCCCGGTAGCCGACAGCGCCGGCCCGCCGAAGTCGCGCAGCAGGTTATCGTATCGCCCGCCGCCGCAGACCGCCCGCAAATCGCCCACGGCATCGTGAACCTCAAAGACCATCCCCGTATAGTAGGCCAGCCCGCGAACGATGCTCATATCGAACCGGCAAAAATCCGCCACGCCCATCGCCTTCAACAAGTCAAAGAGCCGATGTAATTCGTCCAGGGCGGATTGAGCCTGCCGGTTGGAGGCGACATCCGGAACCAGCGTTTGAATATCGCCGACCGAATGGATATCCAGTAATTTCAGAATAATCTGAACAGCCGCTTGGTTGGCAACCGCCTCGGCCAGCATCGCCGCAAACGTATCAGCCGGCAGTTTGGCCTTTTTATCCAAAATCGGATAAAGTGTTTCAAGTTGATCTTCCGCGATGCCCAGATGCATCAGCAAGGCCGCCAGCAGCTTTCGACTGGAGATTTTGGCGGTAATATCCGCGGCGGTCAATCCTGCCGACCGCAGATAGTCCAGTGTACAAAAGATGACTTCCGCATCGGCCAGAATGTCATCGACGCCGACAATATCAATATTCCATTGGAAAAACTCACGAAGTCGCCCCTTTTGAGGACGCTCGGCCCGGCACAGCCGCGGCACGGAGAACCACTTGATCGGACGCGGCAAGGCGTTAATCCGCTGATTGATCATCCGAGCCAGCGTGGGGGTGATCTCCGGGCGAATCGCCAGTTCCCGGCCGCCGCGGTCGGTCAAATGAAAGAGCTGCTCGACAATTTCGTCGCCGCTTTTAATCTGATACATTCGGAGATACTCAAAAATCGGCCCGTCGTATTCGACAAAGCCGTTGCGCAGCGACACGGCCTTCCAGCCGTTGCTGATAAAATTCCGTACCGCCATCTGCGGGGGATAAAAGTCCCGCGTACCTTTAACCGAAGGGATTTTCATATAAAATTACTTTGTTTTGGACTTCTTTTTGGATTTTTTCTTCTTTTTGGGCGCATGAAGTTTATCAAACACCTTTTGGCCAAACTTGATGCGCATGTATTCTTCCATTTGTTTGTCGTTTGTAAAATGCAGCTCATAGTCGTAACCGCTGCCGGTCAGGTCGCAGCCGTCGGTCTCATACGCCCGACAAATCTTGGGTCGGATGTCGTACATTTGACAACGATAATTCGTCTCGGACAAATGGCGGCATTTATTATTGACATTCAGATACCACTGGCCGTCTTCGACAAACACCGTTACGTTTTCATGACACAAGTACCAGCGGATATCGTCATAGTCGCTCCAGTCCTCCGGATTATCCAGCGGCAACGCAAAATATCGGCAGCATTTACCATTGCACTTGACGCAGGCCGGGGTTACTTTGTCGGCTGATTTTCTCTTTGCAGTTGAGACTTTAGGGGACTTTTTACGTACTTTTGTCATTCAATCACTCCGGGACCAACGTTCCTGTCTCTGAAAAACGGCTCAAAAAGACGCATTATAGAGAAAACTTCCTTACCGTCAAGCACAAGACAAGAAATAGAGGTAAATTCAGTTGACCTAAAGGCATTTCGAGGATATGGTAATAGGCCGTTTATGCTGTGGGAATAAGGTAAATCGATCAACGTGCCAACGATGACAAATTCGCCGACAACACAACCTTCGCCGGATTCGGGTGTACCGACGCCGCCGTCGGATCATCTGCCGTCTCCGATCAAGTTTCTGGTCTCGGCCGCATCCTTTGTCGTCATTGTGGCCGGGATGCAGGCGGCGGTCAATATCATTATTCCGTTTTTGCTGGCGGTGTTTCTGGCGATTATCAGCACGCCTGCCCTGTTCTGGATGAAAAAAAGAAAGATTTCGACTTTTTTCGCCATTCTGATTATCTCGCTGGTCATTTTGGCTATCGGAATCCTGGTTGGCTCCCTGCTGGCCGCATCCATTACAGATTTTACAAAAACCCTGCCGGATTACGCCAAACGGCTCGAAGACACCGGCAATCTGCTGGTTAACTGGCTGGATGAAAAAGGGCTGGACGTTCAGGATTCGCTGCGGGAACTGATCAAACCCGACGCCACCGCCGTCGTCAAATTTGTCCGTGAATTACTGGCCCAGTTGGGAACACTTCTGAAAAACGGGTTTGTCATTTATCTAATGATGGTCTTTATGTTGATGGAGGCGTCGGCTCTTCCGAGCAAGATTCGTGAGGCGCTGAACTCCGAAGAAACCTTTGAAAATCTCTCGCAAATTGCCAACAATGTCAAGCGGTATCTGGCGCTGAAGACCGCGCTGAGTCTGGCCACGGGCCTGCTGGTGATGGGGTTGCTGATTGTGCTGAAGGTCAACTATCCGGTTGTCTGGGGATTGATCGCGTTTTTGCTGAATTTTGTCCCGAATATCGGCTCATTGCTTGCCGCGGTGCCGGCGGTCCTGCTGGCGCTGGTGCAGCACGGCCCGGCTACGGCGATCATGACGCTGCTGGGTTACGTCATCATCAATGTGTCCATCGGCAACTTCCTTGAGCCGCGTTTGATGGGGCAGCGGCTTGGGCTTTCGACGCTGGTGGTCTTTTTGTCGTTAATCTTCTGGGGGTGGGTGCTCGGCCCGATGGGGATGCTGCTGTCGGTGCCGCTGACGATGACCGTCAAGATTGCCCTGCAAACCAACAAAGAAACCCGCTGGATGGCGATGCTGCTCGGTTCCTACAATCCCCCGCCGACTCCAGAGGGAGAGCCGACAGCCTCTTCCTAACCCGGCACAGCCGAAACCAAAAAAAGTACGCACCGCCCATCGACTCCGAATGCACTGGCCAAAAAGTCAAAGGGAAAACGCCCCGGACACAGAAAAAAGGAGTAAAAAAACCTGAAAAACCTCATTTTCAAGCCAAAAATGAATGCGGGCGACCAGAATCGAACTGGCGTATCCAGCTTGGGAAGCTGGTGTTCTACCACTGAACTACGCCCGCGGTAAGTGCTTGTCTGCAAAGTCTATATACACCGCTTGGGCGGATTGTCAAGAAAAATCCGGCCGACGCAGGGCAAATTCGAAACAGCGTCTCCGAGTCAAGTCAAAGCCGGAGAGGGTTCGGAATGAATTGGCCGACAAAAACAGTTCCCAGTACAGCGGTTATTTGCTACGATAGGGAACCGAATGCTACATTGCCGTCACGGGGTTTGTGTCGTGTGTGTCGCATTGCAAGACAACACAACAATTACGACAATGATCGTGCGTAAATAACTCAAACTGCCCGACGGCCAGTTTGAGAGATTAAAAATCAAAGATGAAAGAGCAAAATTGAGGATTCGCCCTTTCGGGCGAGTCATTTTACGGCCCTTTTGAGAACACGATAACATCCTTTATGGACTATAGTAATGTCACAATATGGCCGGTTTTCGGTCAGTGTGATTAAATAATATGTCGATAACCGATCGAAAAATCTACGAAAACCGGCGAAATCGAACGGTCTGGAGCCGGCGTGAAACGGTTTTTCTGGCCGCGGCGGGCGCCTTGCTGGCGGGCGTGGTCTTGCCCATCCCTGACATCCTTCTGGACATTCTATGGGTGTGTGTGCTGAGTCTGACGATTGCCGCGGCAACGATCTTCCCTGCGGCGGCCAGTACGGTCGATTTGAAGGGTTTTGCGCTGCTGCTGATCGTTCCGGCCCTGCTGCGTATCGGTCTGGTCGGTGCGGCCGGAATAAAACTGCTGCAAAACAGGCCGTGCGGGCTGCTGATTCCGGCACTCGGCAAAACCGTTACCGTGATATGGCCGTTGGCCGCGGCGCTGGCGGCGCTGGCCGCAGCGGTGGTACTGCTGGGGGTGTTGTTTGCGACCTGCCAGAAAATCGCCGCAGCGAGCAAACATTATTTGCAGCGTATCGGGCCGCTCAAATGTGTCGGCATCGAAACCGATTTGAAAATGGGCATTCTCACCGCCGGCCAGGCGCATACGCTGGCCGAAAAGGTCGGCGATGAGTCGCGTCTGTTTGCTCAATTGGCCGGGGCGTCGCTGCTGATGCGAACCGAGGGGGCCATTGAGATTACGGCGATGCTGGCTTGTCTGATTGTGCCGTTTTTGGGGGCCGGTTCGGAGTTTGGCTCCGGCGCTGAACGGATCGGACAAGCCTCGGCCGCGGCGGTCGGACTGGCGACCGTCAGTCTGATTCCGGCAGTACTTTCGGCGGCGGCGGGCGCTTATCTGGCCGGCAAGGACTCGCTGACGCTGCGGTCCGTTCCTGACGAGCCTGCCGGAGTCGGTCGGGTCTTTACCCTCGTGGACAAAACCACCGGCCGCGGCGAAGCGGTTGAACTGCTGAATCCTGATTTTGCGACCGTTTCAAAATCCACCGCCGGCGATGCGTCGCATGAACAACTGGCCGAGTTCGAGCCGCAACATAATTCAATACCGATTGAAACGCCGAGGTTCAGTTCCGATACGCCACAGGGGTATTATCGTCAACTGGCCGCCTATACGGCCAAGGCAGCCGAAACATCACGGATCGTGGTGTTCGCTGCAGAACATGTCCGCGATCTGCCGGTGACCACCTTTGTCAACACCGCCATTGAACTGGCCCAGCAGGGCCAAAAGCTGCTGCTGGTCGATGCCGACCAACAGCGACACGCCCTGGCTCAGGTTTTTGACGTCCCGCCCGAACAATTAGAGAAGGCCGTGCAAGCGACGGCCTTTGAGGGGCTGGATATATTCGGATTGTACGGCCGGCCGCAGGGGATGCAGTCTATGATCACAACCGCGGTCGAGAACTACGTGTGCCTTCTGATTTACGCTCCGAGCGCGTCGATTCGGGACAGCCTGGCTGCCGCGATCGGACCATTCGAACCGACGGTTTTCGTGTTCGGTTTTGACGATAACGCACCCTCCGTCGGAAGCGGATTGGGGACATTGGGCTTTTGCCGACGGATGATCGCCGTACCGCCGCCGATTCAGACATAATATCCTTGACGTTCGATTATTTCCTGCGTATGCTGTGGGGCTGATTCAATGTGCGTTACCATCCACTGTGCAAGGCTCTTAAAGGGCTAATAAGATGAGAAAAATCCTGTTTTCATTGTTTACCGTCGGTGCGACGTTTCTGCTGTCGTGTGCCTCTGCCCCGGAGCCGGAGCAGCCGCCGGCGATATCGCCGGACAGTACCATTGAAGATGTCGCTCGGGTGGTTGAGTCGCCGGCTGTTGCGGTCCGCGGTTTCGGAATTGTAGCGGGTCTGTTTGGAACCGGTTCGTCTGAATGTCCGCCCGCCTTGCGGCAGGAACTGGAAAAATATATCTGGCAGCGGCTTCCTGAGGCCGACATCCTCAATCCGCGGCGTTTTATTGAAAGCAGCGATACCGCGGTTGTGGAAGTGCTGGGCGTCATCCCGCCGATGGCCAAGGCCGGACAAAGTTTTGATGTGCTTGTCCGTCCGTTATCCAGTACCCAGACCACTTCGCTGAAAGGCGGACATCTTTATACCACGGATCTGAAAGAATTGAGCCGAATCACCCAATTTAACCAGTACGCCAAAACCATTGCGCGGGCGCAGGGGCCGATTTTTTCTATTCCCGGCGGACCGCAGGACGATGTGCAGTCGTGGTATGTACTCGGCGGCGGCTATACCCTGACCAGTACCCAGGTCTCGCTGCTTTTGAATCAGCCCGATTTTGTGGTTGCCGGGGCCATTCGCAATCGCATCAATGAGCGTTTCGGTCCAAGGATCGCCAATGCCGTCTCTCCGGGCGAAATCCTGTTGACCATTCCAGCTAAGTATCACTATGAAAAAGAACGGTTTTTGATAATGATTCGTCGGCTCCATCTGACCAACCAGCCCGCCCTTCAGGAGCGTCGGATTGACGAGCTGATCGAACAGCTTAAAACGGGGCCGGACAAATTGTCCGCAGAAGCGGCGCTGGAAGCCATCGGTAAACCGGTACTGGATGAATTGGCCGCTCTTCTAAGATCGGAGGACGACATGGCCGTGCGTTTCCATGCCGCCCGCTGTATGAGCAATATCGGTGACGCACGTGTTTTGCCGATCCTGCGAGAATTTGTATTTGATCCGCAATCGCCTTATCGCGCAGAGGCCCTGCGAGTTATCGGGCGTAATATCCGACTCAATGACGCCGAGCCGATTTTGCTCCGCGCGCTGGCTCAGGACGATATGGTACTTCGCGTCGCCGCCTACGAAGCGGCCTTGGCCGCCAAAAGTCCGATTATTACCCGAATTCCGGTGGCGAGTAACTTTTTCATTGACCGCATCAGTTGCGGCGGTCCCAAAGTCATCTATGCCAGGCAACAGAGTGAACCGGGCATCGCCGTTTTCGGCTCGCCGATTCGATGCAGCGAAAACATTTTTCTCCGGTCGGACGACGGGCAGGTCACGCTCAATGCCCGACCGGGCGACCGGTTCATCGCCGTATCGCGAACCCATCCCAATCGGCCGCGCGTCGTCGGGCCGTTGTCAGCCGGGTTCGAGGTCTCGCAATTGGTTCGCGCTTTGGGCGAATCCCCGGAACAAAAACAGGGCACGACCACCCTGCCTGGACTTGCGTTATCTTATACCCAGATTATCGAGATTCTTGAGAAAATGTGTGCCGCCAATCATATTCCCGCCCGATTTGAGAAAGGTCCCATGACCACGGTGGGGGAGATGTTTGAAAATTTGTGATTTTTACTGCATTTTTCGAAACCCGCGTACAGAAAAAACGCTCCATAGACCGATAATAATAAAAACAGATAACCTTTGTGTTCGTTTCATTGTTTATGACGATCAGCAGAATAACAGCCGGGCTTTTTGAGGATGATGGATGAAACTTGAGAAAATCGTAATCAATGGCTTCAAAAGTTTTGCCGACAAAACGGACTTGAAAATAAGCCATCCGATCACGGCCATTGTGGGGCCGAACGGATGCGGAAAAAGCAACGTTGTGGACGCCATCAAGTGGGTTCTGGGTAACCAAAGTCCAAAAAGTCTGCGCAGCGATGCAATGGCGGATGTCATCTTCAGCGGCTCAGGCAGCCGAAAGCCCTGCGGGATGGCCGAGGTCAGCCTGCATTTTTCAGACGTCCGGGGGCTGGGACTGGAACAAGACGACCTGCAAATTACGCGACGGCTGTTTCGCAGCGGCGAAAGTGAGTATCAGATCAACGGCAAAAGCTGCCGACTGCGCGACATCCGCGAGCTGTTTATGGACACGGGCATCGGCGTCAGCGCGTATTCCATCATCGAACAGGGACAGATTGATCAATTGCTCAAGGCCTCCACCTCGGATCGCCGTGTTATTTTTGAAGAGGCCGCGGGCATTAGCAAATACAAGGCTCACAAAAAAGAGGCCCTGCGCAAACTCGAACGCACCGAGCAGAATCTGCTGCGTTTGGCCGACATCGTCAATGAGGTGCAAAAACAGCTTCGCAGCATCAAGCTGCAGGCCGGTAAGGCCCGCAACTATCTCGAATACAGCCAGCGGCTCAAAGAACTGCGCGTGAACTATTCACTGGCGGAATATCACAAGATTATCACAAACCGAAAAGAGCGGCAAGCCGCCCTTTCGCAGTGGCAGGATCGATTCAGCACGACCGCGGCCGATGTGTCTCGCTGCGATACGCAATTGAGCCGGTTGACGGGCGACATTATGGAAACGGAAAGCCAAATCAACCGATGGGACAGCACCTTGATCGCAGCGCGCAGCCGCATTGAACAGCAGCTTGAACGCATCGGCTTTCTGAAAAGTCGGATTGCCGAACTGGCCGAACGCAAAAAGAACGCCGCCGCTCAGATTCAGAAGTTGACCGCCCAGACCCGACAATTGTCCGCGGAGATGGGGCAATGTCAAAGTGATCTTAAAGCCAATCAGCGGCAGCTTGAGGAAAAAACAGCCGAACTGGAGCGCGCGCAGGCGGCCATTTCAGAGATCAACACACGCTGCGCCGAGCTGCAGGCGGAGCTGGAAGATGAAAAATCCGGAATTATCGATACTGTACGTCGAACCGCTCAGCTTCACAACGAAATTCAGAGCCTGAGCACTTATCGCAACAACTTGTCCGGCCAGAAAGTGCGGCTCAGCGGCAAGGCCTCACAAACCGAGCAGCAGCTTTCCGGCTGGCTGACGGAAAAAGCCCAGTACCAGGCCCGACTGGAAGACATTCGTTCGGTGCTCTCGGAACTGCAAAGCAATCTGGACGCCAAACGGGCCGAGATGGACGCCATCGGCGACCGACGCGGACAAGTGGCCGACACAATGGCCGCGACGAAAGAACAGCGCAGCGCTGTTCTGAGCGAACTGAATGTGCTGCGGGATATGGAAGCCCGCCGGGAGGGGCTGAGTCAGTCGCTTAAGGACATCCTGACCGCGCGCGACGGGGGGCGAGATTATATCGAGGGGATCGTCGCCGATGCCATCCTTGCTCATACCGATTATGCCCAGGCAATTGAGGCGTCTCTTGAGGGCTGCGCCGACGCCCTGCTGGTCAACAGCACCGGCGCCTTTTTACAGGATGCCGCTCTGCAATCCATGCCGGACAGTCGGATTCGTGCGGTCTGTCTGGACAAGCTGCCGCCGTTTGCCGACACCGCCGATCTGTCGGATTGTCCCGGCGTGCTGGGACGGCTAATCCAGTTTGTTCGTTTCGAGAGCCGTTTTGCACCGCTGGTCTGGCGCCTGCTGGGCAAAACGCTGCTGGTCCAGTCGCTGGATACGGCAATGGAGCTGGCCGGTCGGCTGGGGCCGGATTATCGCTTCGTGACGCCGGACGGGCAGGTCTTCGGCGGCGGTTACGCCTTGACCGTCGGCCCGGTCGGAAAAAAAGCCGGCCTGATTTCACGAAAGAGCCGTATCTTGCAGCTTGAGGAAGAACTGGATGAGCTGAATCGCCGCCTGACGGAGTATGAATCCGTGCTTGAAGAAACCGACCATAAAAACGAACATCTGGCCGGATTGTGCAAGGAACTGCGCACCAGCATTTATGAAGCCAACACCGAAAAAGTCGATGCCGAATCGCAACTGCGAATGCTGGAAGCGAATATCAAACGGCTGACAGACGAGCAGCCGATTATCGCCGATGAGATTCGGATGCTTGAAGAGGAAATCCAGCAATCCGTTCAGAAAGAACATCTTTCAAAACGCAAACTGGAAGAACTCGAAGAGATCAATCAACGGCGCAACGAGCATATCGAATCGCTGCAGGCCCGCTTTGACGAACAACGCCGCATCCAGCAAAGCCGCAACGCCGAACTGACGGAAATACGCATTCAACTGGGTCAAATTCAGGAACAGCAGCGCTCCATTCGGCAGCGCATGGGGACAATTCAAAGTCAGCTTCAGCACAGCCGGATGGCGATTGAATCGGCTCGCACCGAGGCGCTGAGCTGCGATGATCAGATCGTGCAGACCGAACGGACCATTCTGGGGACGGAGGCGTCGGTGTCGGACCTGTTTGCCGAAAAAGAACAAGCCCAAAAGCACAGCAAAGAACTCCACCGGCAGGTCGAGATGCGGACGGCCGAACGCAGGCACACCGAAGTGCAATTGCGTCAGCATCGTGAAGAACAGACAAAGGTGGAGGAACAAATTCACACACTTGAACTGGAGTTGAGCCAGCTTCACGTCAAGGATGAAGACCTGACCCAGCGTGTGCGCGAAGAACTGCAGATTGACTTGACCGCGGCGTATGAATCGTTCCGCGATGAGGATATGGATTGGGAGCTTGTGCGGGAAGAGATCGCCGAACTGCGGGGCAAGATCGAACGGCTGGGCAATGTCAATGTTGACGCCATCGAACAGCAGGACGAGCTGGAACAGCGGTTTGAGTTTTTGACAACGCAGGTGGAAGACCTGAATCAGAGCAAGTCGCAACTGGAACAGCTAATCGCCCGGATCAACAAAGAGAGCAGAGAAAAATTCGAGACGACTTTTCAACAGGTGCGGATGAACTTTCAACAGGTCTTTCGCAAACTGTTCGGCGGCGGCAGGGCCGACATCATCCTGGAAACCCCCGAAGACATCCTCGAAAGCGGCATCGAAATCATTGCCCGTCCGCCCGGCAAGGAAACCCGCACCATCAGCCTGCTCAGCGGCGGCGAAAAGACCATGACCGCCATTGCCCTGCTGTTTTCGGTCTTTCGGACCAAACCGTCGCCGTTCTGCGTGCTGGACGAGGTGGATGCGGCCCTGGATGAGGCCAATAATGAACGCTTCAATCTGATCGTTCAGGAATTCAAGGAACAATCGCAGTTTGTGATCATTACGCACTCCAAACGTACAATGAGCATCGCCGATATCCTGTATGGCATCACGATGCAGACCCAGGGTGTCAGCAAGAAAATCAGCGTCCAGTTTGAAGGCTCACGTGAGGAGTCGGAAACGGCGGTTGCGTAACACCACCGGTCGGTTCGGTTCAACGCCGAACGATAAAACTCAAAAAAAACGAAACCCTTGTTTTCAAATGACGTAGTACCAATGACCTATGCGAATTAAGGATATATTTATCATTGTGTTGTGTGGGGTTCTCGGCGCGGCGTTTTTGATCGGCGCGGCGATGCAGCTTGACGACATTCGCAGCGCCCGTGAGGAGATGGGACTGGTGGCCACGGCGGCGCTGGAAAACGCGCCGCCGTCGCTGGCGTTTGCCACCGTTGCGCTGGGGGCGTTTCGCGGGTTGCTGGTCAATATTCTCTGGATTCGCGCGGACAATCTCAAGCAGGAAGGCAAATTCTTTGACGCCAAACAGTTGGCCGAGTGGATCACCACGCTGCAGCCGCGTTTTGCGGCGGTGTGGGATTTTCACGCCTGGAATATGGCGTATAACATCTCCGTGGCCATTCCCAACACGCAGCCGGAAGAGCGATGGCGATGGGTTCGCAACGGCTATGAACTGCTGCGCGACCGCGCAATCCCGCTGAACCCAAACAGCATTCTGCTGTATCGCTCGCTGGCGTGGATTTTTCAGCATAAAATCGGCGACATCGCCGACGATTGCCATCGCTACTACAAAAAAGAACTGGCGCTTTCGATGCGTGCGGTGCTGGGTGAGCGTCCGGACAGCGCCTTGTTCGAGAAACTGGCGGCGACTCCGCAAACCCTGGAGGGTATTCTGGCCGATCCAAAAGTCAGGGAGTTTGTTGAAGCGCTTCGTCAGGTCGATTCGGCATTTGAAAATCGCAACAGACTTGTGGACAATTATCTGTCGCTGCGTCAGAATCCAGCGCGTTTCTCTGAAGCGGCGCTGGCGGTCATTGAGCAGTGGCACGGCAGTGAGGCGATGCAGGCGTTTGATTATTTTGCCCGCGCTGCCAAGCTTCGCAATGAATGGAAGTTTGATATCGACTTTATGGTCGAAATGAATACGGAATTCGGGCCGGTGGACATCAACGATCCGAATCAGACCTATCCGCTGAACTGGGAGCATCCGGCCGCCCACGCCCTTTACTGGGGAGCGATGGGACTGAAGGTAGCAGGACGACCCGACCAGTATCGCATCGATGAAAAGAATACCGACCGCATCGTCTTTCACAGCCTTCAAATGCTGTACCGGCGCGGACGGGTCGTGCTGTATGATGATGAGAACTGGGGGACGGCCGTTTATCTGCTGCCGGATATGCGGATGTTTGATGTCTGCGACAGGTTTTGGCAGGAAATTATCCAAAAATATGAAGAATTTGAAGGCGGCAACCCCAAAGCGGTACGCGGCGGCCATAAGAATTTTCTCGAAAATGCGGTGTTGATGTTTTATCAATCCGGCCACACACGAAAAGCGGAACGGATATACCGCCAGCTTAAGACGCAGCACGAATATGACGACCAGGGGTTTGTCCGAACGGAATATCAAGTCCCTATGATGACGTTCGTTCGCAATCGCCTGAAAGAGGAATTGGAAAGCATCAGCATTCACGATGCGACGGAATTTATTGTCTCGGTGCTGCGGGAAGGTTACTTTCGGTATGCCTTGTATGAAGATGATGAAGCGGCCGGGCGGGAAAATCTGGCGCGTGAGGTCTATGAACTGTATCAACGTGAAATGGGGCAGTATGAGCAGGAGCGCGTCGGCCTGCCGTCGCTGGATCGCCTTCGCTACGGTGCGTTTATGAGTTTTCTGGAAGATCCGATGTACCCCGAGCAGATGCGGCAGAATTTGCTGTCGCGCATCCAGATAGAACGCCCCGACCTGTTTGAACGACTTCGTCGGCAGAATGAACGGGTCATCGAAGAACTTCGCAGTCAACAGCAGGAACAGCAAAATTAACATTGAATGATTCAGACAAAACGAGGAGGCGCCCTTGACTCCTGCGGTATCCATCGACAAACTGACAGACTCTCAACGACAGGCGGTCTTTCATAAAACCGGGCCGTTATTGGTATTGGCCGGACCGGGCAGCGGCAAAACGCGGGTGATTACCTGCCGGATTGCGGCGCTGATTGAGTCGGGCGTGCCGCCGTATCATATCTGCGCGATCACCTTTACCAATAAAGCCGCCGAAGAGATGCGTTTGCGCGTTGAGCAGAGCACCGCTGCGGCGGGCGTGCACGTCAGCACCTTCCACGCACTGTGCGTGCGCATTTTGCGCCGATACGCCGATCAGGCCGGCATCGCCGCCAATTTTACCATTTACGATGTGGATGACCAGAAGCGGTGTATGAAAGAGGCCATTGCCGCCTGTCAGATCGATACGGGAAATTTTACCCCGGCGCGAATGCTGGATGTAATCTCGAAACTCAAAAATGATCTGGAAGATGAGGCGGCCTTTGCCGCACGGGCAAATGATTACGTCGGCAAATTTGCCGCCCGCATCTATGCCAAATATCAGGCGATGCTGCGTCAGAACAATGCGCTGGATTTTGACGATTTGCTGTTAAAAACGGCGTTTCTGCTGCGGGATTATCCCAATGTGCGGCTTGAGCTGAGCCGTCGCTTTCAGTACCTGCTGGTCGATGAGTATCAGGATACCAACCACGCCCAGTATCAGATTGCCAAAGGGCTTGCCCTGGCGCATCGAAACATCTGCGTCACCGGCGATCCCGACCAGTCGATTTATCGCTGGCGAGGAGCGGACATTCAGAACATCCTGGCCTTTGAAAAAGACTGGCCTGAAGCGGTGGTCGTCAAATTGGAAGAAAACTTCCGCTCTACGCCGAATATTCTGGAAAAAGCGTCTCAACTGATCCGCGCCAATACCCAACGAAAACACAAGGATTTGATTGCCACGCGACCGGCCGGCGAGCCGGTTGTCATTCAGACCTGCCAAGACGAAGAGCACGAAACCCGCCATGTGGCCGAACGCATCAAGACCCTGATTGCTGAGGGCGTTGACCCCAATGAGATGGCCGTGTTCTTTCGCGTCAATTCGATGAGCCGCACCATTGAGGAATCGCTGATTCGGGATCGTCTGCCGTATCAGGTCGTCCGCGGGGTGGCCTTTTACGCCCGCAAGGAAATCCGCGATATGCTCAGTTACCTGAAGCTGATCGTCAACCCCAAAGACGATATTGCGTTTCAACGCGCCATCGCGACGCATCCCCGCGGCATCGGCAAGACCTCGGTGCAGCGGCTGGAAGAGTATGCTCGAAAAGCGGGGCTGAGCCTGCTCGAAGCGGCGGCCTGTGCCGACCGGGTACAAACGATCAATCGCCCCACGCAGACGCGACTGAAGGCCTTCGCGGTGATGATTGAAAAGTTTCGCGGCGACAGCGACGGGCCGGTGGGGCCGCTGATGGATTGCGTGTTTGCCGAGACGGGCTACGCCGACGCCTTGAAAAAGGCCGCACAGGACGCCCAAAGCGCTATCGACAACGTCAATGAACTGATCAACGCCGCGGCCGAATACGATACCCGCACCGACGCGCCGTCTCTGACCGATTATATGCAGACGATTGCCCTGTACAGCGATACCGACGCCTATGATCCGGACGCCGGACGCATCTCACTGATGACGCTGCACGCGGCCAAGGGGCTGGAATTTGATTATGTGTTTATCATCGGTCTGGAAGAGGGTATTCTGCCGCATGAACGCAGTCTGGACGGCGGCAAGGACGATATCGAAGAAGAACGTCGGCTGCTGTTTGTGGGGCTAACCCGGGCGCGAAAATACCTGCACTTGAGCTATGCGCGTCACCGCGTGATGCGGGGGCAGTTTATCCGATCCACGCCGTCGCCGTTTTTGTATGAAATCGGTTTCGAGGGCGAACAAAACGGCGACTTTACCGAGGATTGGGAAGCCGACTTTGGCGCTGAACAGGGGGACGTTTCGTCAACTCGGTCGGCGGCAAGAGACCGTCAGCCCGCCGGGGACGCGGCTTCGTCGCCGGGCGCAGCGTTTCGGGTCAACGAGCTGGTTCAGCACAGCAAGTTCGGTCTGGGACGAGTCAAAGAATACCTGGACCTGGGCGCTGACAGTATTGTCGTGGTGCGATTCAATTCTGGACAGACAAAATCACTCATGCTAAAATACGCCAAACTGGAGCGTATCGGCAGATAGAGGCTCGTGCTGTCTATGTACACTGCAAAAGAAAAATCGTAACAAAAAGGACGTCCCTGTCGGATCGTTCCTGCGAGCAACAGTTTATCGGAGAACAAGAACGTGACGCAACACAATATCCATTTGTATTACAAGAACGTAACGTCTGAGGTGATCGGAACCGAACACGGGATATCGAAAACGCAGTTTGACCAGCTGGCGCAGACGACCGCCCCGCTGATCGCCGAGTTGAATCGGCAGCGCAAAGCCGGCAAGACCCCCTACCGTGATCTGCCGTATAATGAAACCTATCCTCAGCAGGTCAAAACCCTGGCTCAGCAAGTCCGCCAAAACTGCGAGACTTTTGTCGTGCTGGGCATCGGCGGCTCGGCGCTGGGCAATATCGCCCTGCAAACCGCACTGAATCCGTTTATGTACAATCTGGATGACAAACAGCGCAGCGGTCCACGGTTGTTTGTATTCGACAACGTAGATCCGCATCAATTCGGCAGTTTTCTTGAATGGGCCGCCGACAAGCTGGACAAGACCGTCTTTAATGTCATCAGTAAATCCGGCCGTACCGCCGAGACCGCTGCACAGATGCTGGTCATTTTTGATCTGATCGAAAAGAAACTCGGCCCGGACGGACTGAAAAAACAGGTCATCGCCACCACCGACGCCCGCGAAGGCACGCTTCGCAAAATCGCCGACGCCGCGGCGCTGCGCACGCTTGAAGTGCCCGACGGGGTGGGCGGTCGATTCAGCGTTCTTAGCCCCGTGGGATTGCTCAGCGCGGCCGTGTGCGGAATTGACATCGATGCGTTGCTGGCCGGGGCGCGGGCAATGGATGCTCGATGCAGCAGCGAAAACTTTTTCAATAATCCGGCGGCCCTGAACGCGGCGATCAACCGGCATTACTACCACCGCGGCAAGCCGATCTCGGTGATGATGCCCTATTCCTACTCGCTCAAAGATATGTCCGACTGGTATCGTCAGTTATGGGCGGAAAGCCTGGGCAAGCGAAATGACCTGAAGGGCAATGAGGTCTGCATCGGGCCTACGCCGGTCAAAGCACTGGGCACAACCGACCAGCACAGTCAGGTACAGCTTTATCGCGAAGGACCGAACGATAAACTGTTTACCTTTTTGCAGGTGGATCAATTCAATCGGGATGTAATCATCGGGCCGGCGCCGAAGAATGCGCCGGAACTGAGCTATCTGGCCGGACAACCAATGTCCCGATTGCTGAATGCTGAAAAAGTCGCCACCGAATACGCCCTGCTGCACGACAAACGGCCGTGTCTGACGGTTTTGTTTGACGCGATTGACGCCGGGACCGTCGGCCAATTCATTTATCTGTTTGAAGTGACCACCTCGCTGGCCGGGCTGCTGTTTAATATTAACGCCTATGACCAGCCGGCGGTGGAATTGGGCAAAGACGCAACCTTTGCCCTGATGGACAAACCGGGCAGCGAGGCGCTGGCCGAGAAAATTCGACCGTTCGCCGCAATGGACCAGGCGTTTATGAGTTAAGCGTCAAAATCGGAGTTTTAACTTTTTTCGCGGAGGGCCTTTACGTATGGAGTTTGCGGTTATTTTGGCAGGCGGAACGGGCAAGCGGCTTTGGCCGCTGAGCCGCCAGAAACGTCCCAAGCAAGTGCTTCGAATTCTGGACGGACAGACCCTTTTGCGTCGCTGCTTTGAACGGCTGCAACGCAGTTTTGATTTGCGCAATATCCTGGTGCTGACCAATCATGAATTTGTCGATGTAGTGCGCGAAAATCTGCTGGAACTGCCGGAAGAAAATGTCATCGCCGAGCCGACGGTTCGCGATACCGCCGGCGCGATTGGTCTGGCGGCGACGATTCTGAGCAAATATGATCCGGACTCCACCATGGCGGTGGTCACCGCTGACCAGATTCTTGAACCGCCCGAAATCTTTGAAACCGCCCTGCGCACGGCGATATCCTTTGTCAATGAAAATCCCGAAGCCCTGGTCACATTTGCCGTCAAACCGACGTTTCCGAGTACGCAGTTCGGCTATATCAAGCTGGGCGAAGTCAAGCCCTTTGCCGAATCCCGCGATGCGGTGCGACGCGTCGAGGCCTTCCGGGAAAAACCGGACGAAGCGACGGCTTACACCTATGTTGAAAGCGACCAATATGTTTGGAATTCGGGAATGTTTGTCTGGAAGAGCCGAACGGTTCTTGAACAACTTGGCCGTTTTCTGCCGGAATGCCTCGAACCGCTGCGCCATATTCAGACCGATTGGGGAACCGCCAACCAGCAGATCACGCTGAAAGAATGGTTCGGACGTCTGCCCAAAATCAGTATTGATTATGCCGTACTGGAAAAGGCAAACGATGTCTATGCCATTGCCTTAAATTGCCGATGGCTTGATTTGGGGTCGTTCGCGGCGCTGGGCGATATCATCCGCTCCGACGATCATAACAATATCGTTGTGGCCGGCCACAGTGAACTGCTGGACTGCAAAAACAACATCATCGTTACGGAAGACAAAGGGCATTTGATTGCGTTAATCGGGCTGGATAATATGATTGTCGCGCACAGTCCGGATGCCACCCTGGTCTGTCCGGCAACTCAGGCCCATCAACTCAAAGAGCTGTTGGAGCAGATTCAGCGGCACGGACGCGACACATTTTTATAAGAACGATTATGCGATTTTTAGGCGTTGATTTCGGCGATAAACGTACCGGATTGGCCGTTTCGGATTCCGATGCGACGCTGGCCAATCCGCACGCGGTCATTGAGACAGACAATGAGCTGTACCTGGCCGAACGTATTGCGCAGCTTACGGATGACCTGGCCGTCGATGCGGTGGTGCTCGGATTACCGTTGAACATGGACGGTACCGAAGGACCGCAGGCAAAACGGGTTCGCGCATTTGCGGAAACGCTGTCGAAACTGATATCCAAACCGATCGATTTTTTTGATGAGCGGCTCAGCAGCTACGAAGCCGATTCGCTTTTCCCCCCCGGACAGATGACCCGCGGTCAAAAGAAAAAACGCCGCGACGCCGTGGCTGCAGCGGTCATCCTCCAGTCTTTTCTGGACGAGCGGCGGTCGGCGCAGAGGCCCTCGGCTCAGCCCAACATCATAAGGCTTGCCTCGCCCGATGCGCTGGCTAAGAAGGCGGCCGAAGCATTTATCAACGCGGCCCGCCAGGCCGTTGCCGAACGAGATCGATTTTATGCCGCCATTTCCGGCGGAAAAACGCCGCGGCTGTTTTTTGAGCAGTTGGCCCGACCCGACAACATCAGGCAAGTCCCTTGGGACAAGACTTACCTCTTTTGGGCGGATGAACGCTGTGTGCCGCCGGATTCGCCGCACAGCAATTACGCCCTGGCGACCGGGACGTTCCTAAAGACCGTTCCCATCCCGTCCGAACAGGTCTATCGTATCCACGGCGAGTATGACGATTGCGTCAAGGCGGCCGATATCTATGAGACGGTGTTGCGTTATGCCTTTGCCGCCGAAGAAGGCTCTGTACCCTGTTTTGATGTGATTGTTCTCGGGCTGGGACAGGACGGCCACATTGCCTCGCTGCTGCCGAACGATCCGGGCGTATCGGTCGTCGACGATCTGACCTGGCCGGTGTTTACCGAATCAAATTTCAATCGCGTGACCCTGACCGCTCCGGTCTTGCAGCACGCCCGCCGTCTGATCGTCTTGGTTCAAGGAGAGCAAAAGGCCGAGATTCTCCGCGATCTGATCTCCGGTTCGCCCGATCCGGGCCGTTATCCGGCGTATGTCTTATGGCCCGTACTGGAGAAAGTACACTGGCTGGTTGATGAGGCCGCAGCGGCATTGCTCCCAAAAACTACATAACCGCTCGTCATTCCACACAAACAGCGACCGCCCCATTTCGACGCGCTCGGCACGTCCCGTTCGCAAACGGTCAGCGCATACGAAGCGACGCAGGGCGAAGAACTCAAAACGTAAAATTCGACAAGATCCCTTTCCTTTCCGGTTTATGTAAAACAGGCCGCAATCCTGAATGTTCCGATAATAGTTGACTTTTAAGGCGTATTTTGCTATGCTTATATATTCTTATAAGGAAATACAAATGCAAAAATTTTTGTGGGGCTTCGGGATTGCTTTCGCTGCAACAGGATTTTACGTGTCTTCCGTCGGCGCCCAGGGCAGACCGGATATCGAAGCTGTTCGTCAGCGCGTCCGCGATAAGGGTTATACATTCGAGGTCGGCCCGAATGCGGCGACCGAACACGCTCTGGAAAACCTTTGCGGCACCGTAGTACCGGCGGATTTTACGCAGCGCGTCACAAAAGCGGAACCGGCTGAGAGCGAACCGCTGCCTGCTGCTTTTGACTGGCGTAAACTGGACGGCTGTACACCGGTAAAAAATCAGGGCGGCTGCGGCTCCTGCTGGGCCTTTGCCGCAATGGGAATCGTCGAAAGCCAGTATTTAATCCGAGACGGCGCCGAACTGGATTTGTCGGAACAATGGCTGATTAGTTGCACCGATGCGGGAAACTGCGACGGGGGATGGTATGGTGCGGCGTTGAACCATATGATCTCGCAGCCGGACTACATCAATAAAATCGGCGCTCCGACGGAAATGCTCTATCCGTATGAGGCGCGTGATGCGGACTGCGCCGTACCCGCTGAGGCCGGGCGTTATTCCATTACGGAATGGGGCGCCGTCGGGCAGGACATTGAGGCGATCAAACAGGCAATTATGACCTATGGGCCGGTCGCGGTAACGATTTACGCCAACGATTTGTTTCAGTGCTATATCGGAGGGATTTTTAATGCACACGAAAGCGGTATGAACAATCACGCCGTCGTACTGGTCGGCTGGGACGATACGCAGGGACAGGAAGGCATTTGGTACCTGCGCAATTCATGGGGCGCCGGATGGGGCGAAAACGGTTATATGCGGATCGAATACGACCGCAACAACGTCGGCCAGGCGCCCTGCTATGCGGCGCTCACACCCGAAAATGAACCGAACGAACTGCATGTGCCCTCGGCGTTTCCCTCGATTTCGGCGGCGATGCAAATGGCCGCGGATCGTGATACCATCATCCTCGCCCCCGGCGTCTATACCGGACCGGAAAACACCAATATTCGCTTTTCGGGCAAGGCGGTCGCGATTCGCTCGATCAATCCCGCCGACAAAGACGTCGTGGCGGCCACCGTCATTGATTGTCAGGGATCCAACGAACAGCCAGGCCGGGCGTTTATCTTTGACGGCGGCGAAGGACCGGATGCGGTCGTCAACGGCCTGACGATACGCAACGGCTATCCGCTGGACAATGGCGGCGCGATCTATTGTTATTTCAGCAGCCCGACCATTAAAAATTGCGTCTTTGAGAACAACACCGCCGCGGGTTATCGCAAAGCCGGCGGCGCGATCGCCCTGTACAACAGCAATGCACGGATTCTTCGCTGTCGCATTCAGAACAACGCGGCCAGCAGTTTCGGCGGCGGCATCAGTATTCGCGTGAACAGTTCGCCGTGGATATCCGAATGTGAAATCCTGGACAATACCGCCGGGATGGAAGGCGGCGGACTCTATGCCTGGGTCGATGCGCGCATCACGCTGGAAAACAGCGTCATCGCGGGCAATTACGCCGGTCAGGCCGGCGGCGGACTGTTCTTCTACGAGTGCACACCCGCTGATGTCAACGAGGTAACGCCGGCCTCGCAAATCCACTTGTCCGAAGCAATCGGCCCGGATCCCAACGCGCCGGCGATCGGATTTTGCACCATCGCCGATAATCGCACCGGCGGACTGGGCGGCGGACTTTTCGCGATGGACAGTATGGTGCAGCTTCACAACAGCATCGTCTGGAACAATCAGGCCGCCGAGCCGGAAGGCGATCAATTGGCATTGATCGATGACTGGCTGAATCGAACGACACTGAAGGTCCGCTATTGCGATGTGATGGGGCTGGATCAGGGGCATTTCATCGACGCCCGGTCGATTCTCCAATGGGACGAGGGCAATTTTGACGCTGACCCGTTGTTTGCCGACGCAGAAGATGGGCGTAATTATCACCTCAAAAGCGCTGCCGGTCGATGGGACCCGACAGCGGGCGACTGGGTGTTGGATGACGGCGGCAACTTTGATCCGACCGACGACGAAAACAGTCCGTGTATTGACGCCGGCGATCCGGCGCTGGAGGTGCGCAATGAATTGCGCTGCCACGGCGACCGAATCAACATCGGCGCCTACGGCGGCACGGAAAAGGCCAGCCGCAGCCCCCATGAAAAATGCTGTATGCAGTGTCTGCCGGGGGATTTAAACTGCGATTGTATTATCAATCTGGAAGATCTGGCCATCTTGATGGAAAACTGGCTCAAATGCAATATGCTGCCGCGGCATCATTGCATGTAAAATCCGCGACCGTTTTTCATCGTCCTCCGTTTGCCGTTACTCGTAAACACGCTCACCCAAATAACCCCGGATGGTCCATATGAGCACAAAACGCAAGCCGACTGTCGCTCAAACCGCGGCCATAGACGGCAATCAGATTGCCCATCTCATCGGTATGGACGCAAATGCCGCGATCCGTGCAGAACTGCTCGATAAAGCGGCGAACGTTATGTTCACGAAACGGCGCGGTCGGACAGGCCAGCAGACCGCGGACAATATCAAGATGGTCAGATGATGTTTGTTCGGACATAGGTTAAATCCATCGGCTCGGCAGACGTTGATTGACGGCAGGTCAGTCGGCCTCCTGCCATTCAGCGCTGAGCAACTCGGCGGCCTGTCGAACAGCATCGCGCGAAAAATCAAACGACAGGCCCGCCGCGGCAAACAGCTCCGGCAAGGGGCGGCTGCCGCCCAGGGACAGCGCTGTTTTATAATCGCGCAGCGCTGCGTCAAAGTCATTCAATGCGCGCCGCCACAGCCCCAGCGCTCCCAACTGCGCGATGCCGTATTCGATATAATAAAACGGCGCCTGAAAGAAATGCAGAATCCGCTGCCACATCGTTGCTCGCCATTGTTCCAGCCCCGACCAATCCAGCGCGTTTTGGCCAAAGCGGTCTTGCAGTTCGATCCATTTTTCTCGGCGCTGCTGCGGGGTGTGGTCGGGCGTTTCATACAGCCAGTGCTGAAAGGCGTCGTTAGCCGCAACCGACAGCAGCAGCCGCACGGTCATCTCGGCCACATGCCGACGGCGCCGCCGCAGTTGATCGGCGGTGTAAATCGCGTCCAGCCGTGTTCCGGCCAGCCGTTCCATACTCATCGAGGCCACCTCACAAAACTCCATCGGCGCATGGCGATAGTCCGTCAGCGGCAAAGCGGCGCAGGCCAGCGAATGAAAGGCGTGGCCGCCTTCGTGCAGCAGGACGCGCACGTCGTCATCGCTGCCGGCGGCGTTCATAAAAATAAACGGCTTGCGAAATTCATCGAGTGTGCACTGATAGCCGCCGGGCGCTTTGCCCTTGCGGCTGAGCAGATCCAGCAACCCCAGCTCCTGCATCTGTGCAAACTGCCGCCCCAGGTCGGCGTCCAAACGTTCAAAGACCGTGCGAATCGCGGGTATAAAGTGTTCGGGCCGTTCAAACGGCTTGAGCGGCGGCCGCCCTTTTGGATCGGTCATCAAATCCCATGGCCGCAATGACGACAGTCCCATTTCTTCGGCGCGGCGCTGCCACATCCGCCGCTGAAGCGGAACCAGCTCATCCTGCACGGCGTCGTGAAAGGTCTTGCAATCATCCGGCGTATAATCAAAACGATGGTATTGGCAAAACTTGTAATCACGATAATCGGCAAAACCGGCGTTGCGGGCGATGCGGCCGCGCAGGTCGAGCATTTGATCGAATAGTTCATCAAGCTTGTCAGAGACCTGCTGATAACATTCGGCCATCACACGCCAGGCCGTTTCGCGACGGTCGCGTTCGGTTTCATATAAATAGGCGCCGAGTTGACTGAGCGTCACTTCCTGACCTTCGAAGGTCGCCGTCAAACCGCCGGTCACGGTTTGATAGTCCTGGCTGAGCACCGCTTCCTGTGTCTGAAGCGGAATGTTCTTTTCACGAAAGATCGCCGCATCGGCTTCGATATGGCGATCATAGACGGCATAGTACGCATCACCGTCGCCGATGCGCCGACGGGCGTCCAGATAGATCGTGTTGAGCCGATGTACATAATCGTCCAGCAGCGGCTGAATCCGCTCGATAAAACGACGATAGGCCGCCGCCCTCTCAGCGTCATCGGTCTGACAGGTCATTCGAATATACAGCACGGCCCGATGCTGCCGCACTGCCGCTTCCAATTCGCTGCGATGCTGTAAAAAGGCCTCCATCTCATCGGCATCGGCAAGCGATCGGCCCAGCAGATCGTCATACAGTTTTTTGACCTGTTCAGAATCGTTGAAATTCGCCTGTTCAGGAATAAAACGCCGTTCATACGCCAGGGGTAATCGACTGATATCCACTCCATTGACACCGGCATCCTGTGACATAAGACAGACTCCACTATCGGTTTCATACTTGACGTTTCACATCTTCAGCAATCGGGTTTCCGCCCGTTTATTCCACAGGCCGTTGTCAAGGGCCTCTGCCGCGGCAGGCGCTTTATCAGCCAGTTCGTCCAGGCGCGTCAGTTCCAAATCGGTACAGTCCGGATAGACGATGATTTTGCCGGCGATCCGATGATGTTCCACCGCACGAATGCCGTCGATAGCGCCTTTCAGCCCTGACACCGCCGCAACGGAAATGTTCGTATCCAAAGCGCCGCTTTGCACTTTCTTGAGCACCGTCAGCATATCATCCAATGTGGAGCCGCTGGTGCCGATAAAGTAACAGCCCTTTTTGATATAGGCGTCCATATCCACCGGCCCGCCGACGGTTGCGGGGATACCCGCAAAGATATTGATAATTGCACCGGGCGCGGCATCGGTGACGGATTGAGCGACCAGCTTCGGCAGCGGCGCCATAATTGCAAAATAGTTGAATTTGACAGACGGCGGATTTTCCGTCGGATTGTACGGCACATAGCCGACGTGGTTTTGTTCGGCCAGCGGCTGAGCAATCGCCGACAGCGCCGCCAGTCGTTGGGTATCCAAATCACCCGCATAAACCGTAATCCCCGACACCCCCTGACAAAGATTGCGCACCACATGCATCACGCCCATCGGTCCGCCGGCCCCGATGACATTAATGACGTCATCGCGGCGAATCTCGCCGGTTGCGGGAATACGCTGCATCGCCTCGGCGGGATGGTCGCCGGGCGTGCCGATCATTCGAATGTTGCCGTAATGGAAACGCCCGATGGCCGTCTCAACCGGTTCGCCGAATTGCCGGCCGCACTGAGCCACAACGAGCAACCCCTTATTGGCGATTTTGCCAAACAGCGCAGAGAGCGTCTGGGGATCGGCGCCAAAATACAACACATCATCAAACGCCGCATCCGGCAGTGCGGAAATCGAATCGGCGCGCTCAAGCGGCATCGTCAGCGGATTGCGTTCGGCGACGAGGGTAATCGATCCGGGCGTGCCGTATTGCTTGAACAAGTCGAAGATGGCCTTTTCGCTGAACGACACATCGGCAGCAATCAGCATCCGACCGCCGATTTTTAACGCCGTACGCTCCCGCACCGCATAGGCGTCTTCCACACACGCCCACGGCTCGACCAGTGCAACAGCCGAGGCCGAGAGTGAATCATCCGCCGGAATCAGCAGCGACCGGCCGTCCGGCGCGGTGATGACGCGCTCATCCATCAGCACATACTGTTGCAGCGCGCCTTCAAAGTTATAGCCGAACGCCGCGTTCGAGGCCGCCGTCGGCAGCCAGCGGTAATCGGTCTGCACCAGATAGCGTCCGCCCCTGGCGGCCTGTTTGACCTTATCGCCCACGGCGACCACACGCACCACGGCCTCGTGGCCGGGCACGGTCGGTTTTTCATTCGGCACATAGGAGGGGATCTCGTCAAGCGCCGTCGGATTCACGCCGGAGACAATCGGCCCTTTGCGCCCGTGAGCGGAAAACTGCTTGAGCAGCTTCAAATCGGAAAAACACAGCCCCACCGCCTCCACTTTGGCCACGATTTGATACGGCCCCGGTGACTCAACGGGTTTTTGTGTATTCAGCGTCAATTCATCCGGGCCGGTCAATTGTACGGCCGTTTGCATTTTGGGTAGTTCACACATCAGTTGACTCGCATTTCTTTTGTTTTTCTATTGATGGATTATTTTGATGATATCATCCGGAGACAGCGTTTGATCCATTTGCAGCGAGGCGATCTGCCGCGGATCGACGGATTTGCCGAACCGTTCAAAAAAGCGGTTTTTGTCTTCAGCCTCACAAAAACACTTTCGTGCCCAGCCGCTGAGGTAGCCCATCCCTGCGGTTCGCTGCAAAACGGAATGGGCATACAAAATATAAGCTCCTTTCAGAAAAATCGGCGTCATCGGCTTCAATTCGTCGCTTTCGAAGGCATCGCGGAATTTTTGCCCGAAGCTGTTCATCTCGGTGCCGACGAGAATCGGCAGCCCACGCGCTTCGGCCAGTTCGACAATCTGCCGCAGGTTGGCCAGCTTGGCGTCCTCAACTCCGGGCTTAAAGTTGCGGTCGGGGATAATGTTCAACGCCGCCGTGCCCCTGTCCATCGCAACATCCAAAAGCCGTTCGATCTGCTGTTCGCCTTCGGTCGTGCCGTCCAGCCAGGCCAGCGTCGGGATACCGCCGGCGGCCAGAACAAACTCGTTCATCTGCTGCATCGTTGGAAACGCCCCCGCGTCCGGCGCCACGTAGCCGGGGCCGCCCTTTTTCATCGTCTTGGCGCGAATGGCGTTGAGCAAGACGGGGCTTTCGGGGAAATCCTTCGGCTCAAGCGATTGGCCGAGTTTGTCTTTCCAATAGCCCATCAGGGCCATATCGCCGTTGCAGACCGCGCGCGCCTTGCGGGCGTAGGCCAGACACAAATGCCGCTCAGTGGGATTGCCGGCCGGCGTCAGCGGCAGGACATCTTCTTCATAATCCAGCCTGACCGGATCGAGATAGTCGTTGACCCGTTCCATCATCTCGCGATTCCGGCGCTGGGCGGTCTGTTTTAGGTCGTCCAGAAAGGCCTTGCCGTGGCCGGATACCGTACTTGAGGGCATCCCGGCGCCCATATGATAGGCGATGCCCGGCTCGCCCGGAGAATTGATCACCAGATCGGCAAATTCCGGCACAAACACTCGCGTCTCGATGCTGGCACAGGCCCGCAGATTGAGCGCATCAGCAACATCCAAAAATTCATCTACTCCATCCAAAACATCAAAATCCACGATCCCCGCCGCCGCCAACCCCTCTTTTTTGGCCAGCCACGCGAAGTGAGTCGGCGAGTAACCGTAGCAATTAAACGAAAAAAAGGTATGCGCATGCAGATTAACGAACCGTCCGGCCGGATTGACCTGGATGCGTTTATCCGCCAATTCGGCGATAATCTGTCTCAGGGCCGTCTTCCGCTCGGCGGGATTGAAACTGTCCAGTTGTTTTTCAAGTTGTTCGAGCAACTGACACCTCCGATTCTTTCAGATCGTTCATAAGTCTTGCGGTAAATCCGTATTATGCCAGACAAGCGTGACTTTAGCAAGAATTCAAATGCTGTATGCCTCAGAAAGCGTCGCGTTTGTGTTCGATTGGTTTCGATTGTGTTCAAATCAAAAAATATCTGCTCTGTGGGTGTACCGATATACTTCAGGACAATCCGCAAATTTCCTCGGCCCTTGTACTGTCAAACGGTTTTCCTTATAATACCCTCTGAAAACTCAGGAGAAATACCGATGATCAATAAACCCTTTGGACATCTTGGTTATGACGTCAGTGCCGTGGGCTTTGGCGGAATGCGGTTTGATACGAAGCAAAGCGACTCGGAAAACGCCGATCTGGTCCTGTATGCCGTGGATCAGGGCATCAACTGGCTGGACACCGCGCCGAGTTACTGCGACGACCGCAGCGAAGACATTTTCGGCCGCGCCCTACGGCACTTAGGCCCTCGGCGAAGCGATGTCTATCTATCCAGCAAGGGAATGCCCGAAGCCTGCGACACAGCCGAGAAAGCCCGCGCCGCGGTGGAGAAGTCACTGCGTCGGCTCAACACCGACTATCTCGATTTTTATTACGTCTGGTGCATTCGTCGGCTGGACGAATATGAATCAGCGATGCGTCCGGGCGGCCAATATGAAGGACTGCTCCGCTGCAAAGAAGAAGGCTTGATTCGCCATATCGTCGTCTCAACGCATCTGCGGGGTCCCGACGTACAAACGCTGCTGTCGAACAATGAATTCGACGGCGTGCTGCTGGGCGTCAACATCCTCAATTTCCTCTATCGCTGGGACGGTGTCAAGGCCGCGCACCGGCAAGGTCTGGGCGTGGCAGCAATGAATCCGCTGGCCGGCGGCGTCATTCCGCAAAATGAACAGACGCTGGCGTTTCTGGCCGAGAAAGGCGAAACTTCCACCGAAGCGGCGTTGCGATTTTGCATCGGTTGTCCGCAAATTTCCGTCACACTGGTCGGCTTTACAACACGCCAGCACATTGACACCGCCTGCCGCGTCGCCGAACAGGCCGATCCGATCACGGATGAACACATCGAACGCATTCGCAGCCGTCTCTCGCAGAACATGGATTCGCTGTGTACCGGCTGCGGGTACTGTATGGGGCTGTGTCCGGTCGGGATTCCCGTGGCCGGCTATATGCAGTACTACAACGACAAGCTCCTGACGGGCAAAAACGACGGCGAAATGGCCAAAACGCTCGGCATTCAGAAAAAATTCGGAATGCTCGTCGGCGCACCGCCGGCCGGAGACTGCATCGCCTGCGGCCGCTGCGAAACGGCCTGTACTCAGCGCCTGGATATTGTACGCCGACTCAATACCGTCGCCCAATGGGAACAAAGCGGAATCGGTGAAAGCCAAAAATAACCTATTAAGGCTATTCTTTGACTTGGAATATAGCCGTGATCTCACAAGTCCTGCAAAAATGTCGTTTTTTATAGTTTTTTCGCCGCTTCATTCTTGACATTATTTCACATCTTCGGTATGTTACACTCTTTCCGACTGTGTAGGTCGGATGAGAGAGTGTCTATCACAAATTGGAATCGAATTCAGTCAAATGGAGGTAAGTTTCTGTGAATAAGGAACTTGCTCGCGAATTAATCGGCGCGGGCGTACATTTCGGCCATGCGGCCAGCCGCTGGAATCCGAAGATGGAACCGTACATTTTCGGCAAACGCGGGATGATCCACATTATCAATGTCAAGGAAACCTTAAAGGGGTTGCTGATTGCCAAAAAACTCCTTGCCACCGTGGTTTCCTCGGGAAAAGATGTCGTTTTTGTCGGGACCAAACGTCAAGCCCAAAAAGCAGTTCGCCAGGCGGCGGAAAAATGCGGGATGCATTATGTCTCCGAACGCTGGCTGGGCGGCACGTTGACCAACTTCAGGACGATCCGGACCCGACTGGCACGACTGGAAGAGCTTGAAGAAATGGAGCGCAGCGGGCATCTCGAAACCGAAAGTAAAAAACAAGGCGCACGCCTCAAACGCGAATTGAACAAGATTCGCACCAACCTGGACGGCATTCGTCGAATGAACCGGTTGCCGGGGGTAGTGGTGGTCGTTGACGCCAAAAAAGAATATATCGCCCTGCGCGAAGCCCGCAAGCTGGGGGTTGCGACCGTGGCGATTATTGATACCGATTCGGATCCGGATACGGTGGATGTGGCGGTTCCGGCCAATGACGACTCGATCAAAGCGATTGAGATTTTGCTGGATGAACTGGCGACTTCGGCGGCCGAGGGAAAAACGATGACCAAACCCGAAGACACCTTTGCGGCCGCCCGTCCGGTGCGCACCCGATCGCGCCGCCGCGTCCTGGCCACGGCTGAAGGACAGACCGTCGTGGATGAGGATACCGACGATGAGGCGCACGCCGACAGCAACACCGGCGGCGATGATGAGGCGGCAAACGCAGCCTCACAGCCCGCTCAGGCCGAAAGCACAGCCCAGTAATCCGGATATTTCTTGTTTGACACATTTTGCGAAGTCTCTTTGCGGGGTAGAGTTCGGCGGTCGCTGTACCACGACGGCTAAACCGGCAAAGAGGCTTCGTTTACTATCGGACATACAAAAACGAAACGTTTATTTTGATCATCGGGAGTAAAGACCCATGGCGGAAATTACAGCAACAACGGTAGCAAAATTACGCAAGATGAGCGGGCAGGGAATGATGGACTGCAAGAAGGCCCTGACCGAAACAGGCGGCGATCTGGACAAGGCGATGGAACTGCTTCGCAAGAAAGGCCTGGCCACGCTGGCCAAACGCGCCGGACGCGATACCACCGAGGGAAGGGTGGTCTGCAAAATCAGCGACGACGGCAAGACGGCTGTGATCGCTTCTTTGTGCAGCGAAACCGACTTTGTGGCCAAAAGCGAGGATTTCGTCGCGGCTGCGGAGTTATTGGCTGAGTGCGGCTTTAAGGCAACCGCTGACAGCGGCGCCGAAAGCCTGCTCGAAACACACGTCAATGGACGTCGGTTTGCCGATGTGCTGACCGATACCATCAGCAAAACCGGCGAAAAAGTGGAAATCGGCGACTATTTCCGCTATGTGCTCAACGGCAGCGGCACTTTCGGCAGCTATGTGCACTTCAACGGCAAGGTCGGTGCATTGCTGGAGGTCGAAACCGACGGCGACGCCGTCGCCCAGGCCGTCCAACAGACCGCCGACGAAATCGCGATGCACATTACCGCCATCAATCCGCTGGGGCTGGACAAAGACGGAATTGATCCGGCGGTACTGGATAAAGAACGCGCCATCGCCGCCGAGCAGGTCAAAGATAAACCGGCCAACATTATCGACAAAATTGTCGAGGGAAAAATCGGCAAATTTCTCAAAGAGAATTGCCTGCTGGAGCAGCCGTTTGTTAAGGACGACAGCATTACGGTCGGCCAGGCGCTGGCTAACGCGGCCAAGGCCGCCGGCGGACAAGCCAAAATAAAACGATTCGTCAGAGTTGAAATCGGCTAACGCCGGGATATAATAAAGGCATCGGAAGCGGCGGTTTTCGGTGCCTTTTTTATGAAAACACCGCACATTTCAATTTGAATGTAAAAACATTGACGCTTGCGAGTTCGCGGATGCGGCGTATCAAACCGAGATATAAAAGATACGAATTATGCCAAATATCAAATATCAGCGGATTTTATTGAAGCTTTCGGGCGAAAGTTTCTGCCGACCCGGCGGATTCGGCATCGAAGGCGATGCCATCGAGTCAATCGCCGAGCGGATTGTCCGACTGGCCAAACGGGGGCCTCAGGTGGCAATTGTCGTCGGCGGCGGCAACTTTCTGCGGGGCGCTGCCTTTTCCCGGAACAGCCATATCCCCCGCACCACCGCCGATTATATGGGGATGCTGGCCACGGTGATGAACGCCTGCGCGCTGCAGGAAACGCTTGAAAAACTCGGCCAGCCGACGCGCGTGCTCAGCGCGATTGAGGTCTCGGCAATCTGTGAACCGTTCGTCCGCCGACGCGCGATTCGACATCTGGAAAAGGGGCGCGTCACGATTCTGGCCGGCGGCACGGGCAATCCGTTCTTTTCGACCGATACCTGTGCGGCGCTGCGGGCCGCGGAGATCGGCGCCGAGCTGATGATCAAGGCGACCAAAGTGGACGGCGTCTATACCGACGACCCCGTTAAATATCCCGACGCCGAACTCATCGAATACATCAGTTATCAGGATGTACTCAGTCAGAACCTCAAGGTGATGGACCCGGCGGCGGTGAGTTTGTGTCGGGAAAATCATATCCCGATTGTGGTACTGAACATATTCAAAGACGGAAACATCACCCGTGCCCTGCAGGGCGAACACGTGGGAACGGTAATCAGTGATTGATAGTCTTCTGGAGAACACAAACTATGCCGACACGAAAAATAGTGGACGAACATTCAAAGAATATGGACAAAACCGTTGAGTTTCTGCGAAATGAACTGAAATCCGTTCGCACCGGACGGGCGGCGCCCGGACTGGTGGAGCATCTGACGGTGGATTATTACGGTTCGCCGACTCCGCTGAAATCCCTGGCGACCATCGCCGCCCCGGAGCCGCAGTCGCTGCTGATTAAGCCCTTCGACATCGGCTGCCTGAAAGACATTGAAAAGGCCATCAAAAACAGTGAACTGAGTCTGGCGCCCATCGTGGACGGCAAGATGATTCGGCTGAACCTGCCGCCGATGAGCGAAGAACGCCGCAAGCAAATCGCTCAGCAGGTCAAACAAATGGGCGAAAAGACCAAAATCAGCATCCGCAATATCCGACGCGACGCCATCAAACAGCTTGAAGACGCCGAGAAATCCAAGCTCATCAGCGAAGACGAACGCGATAAGGGAAAAGAAGAGATCGAAAAAATCACCAAAAAGCATGTCGATGCCATTGATGAGGTCATCAATCAAAAAATCGATGAAATTATGTCAATTTAACCGCCCACATTGACGATAACAGAGGCAGACAACCGCAAGCCGGCGCCGGTCAGCGCCGGGCGGAGGCGGGCAAGCAGGCCTGGAAATCTTGAATGGCGAGATTTAACGACGCCATGTTGTGCTTAAATCGTGGGGGGCACTTCAGACGCAAAATGAGGGGTTATTATGGAATCAAAGAAAACATCCGCAGACACAACACCGCAGACGCCGCCGAAAAAACATCGTCGCCTCAAGGTCGCGGCGCTGATACTTCTGGGAATCGTCGCCTTGCTGCTGCTTGCCGTGCTGACTGCGCCGACGGCGCTGTCCTCGGCCGGCGGAAGGCGATTTCTGTTGAGCCGCATCAATCGCGCCGTTGACGGTCAGGTGGGCATAGACGCCCTGTCCGTCGGATGGTTCAGCGGCGTCAAACTGACCAATCTCAGTTTTGAAAGCGGCGACGGCGCTGCGCAGGTCAGGGTCGGACACATCGAATCGCACCCCAAATATACCTCGCTGATCGGCGGGCGTATGGACATGGGAAAAACCGTCATCGACAGCCCCCAAATCCACCTGAAACTGTCCGCCGAGTCCGATCGTAAACCCGTCGCGAAGGCGCCGACAAAATCAGCCCCTTCCAGAGGCACACCTTTTGTGCTTCCGGTGCATTTGATTGATCTGGAAGTGCTCAAAGGCGACGCCGTGATTGAGGTGTTGGACGCCAACGCCCAAAGCCGCCGCATTGCCTTCAAAAATATCGCCTCAACGGTAACGCTTAACGAAACGGGACAGACGTCGCGTCTGAATGCGACGATGGACGTGTCCAACGGTCAATCCGCCGGTTCGGTCAAGGCCGAGGCCCAGGTCACGCCGCCGAAAAAGGGCTGGACGCTGGAAGACACCGACGGCACGTTTAAGGTATCCCTCTCGCAACTGGATCTGGACACGCTGGCGCCCCTGCTGGCGCTGGCCGGCGTCGATGCGCAAACCGGCGGCATCCTGAACGCCGAGGCCGAGGTTCAAATTCGAAAGGGCGCCCTCGAAACGCTGGTCGCCGAGGCAACCATTGCAAATTTCTCACAGGGCATCGGCGACCAGAAAGTGGTTTTTGATGAGCCGGTTACACTCTCGGCCAAAGGCGGCTTGAAAAACAACGTCCTGCAGATCGACGCGCTGAACGTCAAGACGCCGTTTTGCACGGTAACCGGCAGCGGCGATGCCGAGACGCTGGACTACGCCGTCAAGGCCGATCTGGCCCAAACCCAGACGTTCCTGAAGCAGTTCACCGATCTGGGCGGTTACGCCATGGCCGGTCAACTGGATATGTCCGGACGCATCAACATTGCCGAAAATACCGTTGCCTCGTCCGGCGCAGGGACGATCAAGACCTTGTTGATCGGAAAAGAGGACGCGACCGCCCCGCCGACGGATGTGTCGCTGGATTATGATTTTACGATGGACAACACGCAGCAGCAGTTGACCATCGCCTCGGCAACGCTGGAGGCTTTGCCCGGCACGATTCATCTTGCTGATGCGTCAATCCCGTTGGGGCACACCGAAACCCCGCCGATTTCCCTGACGGCGCAGGCCGACCTGGACATGGCCAAAGCCTGGCCGTATGCACAGATCCTGGCCGAGGCCCCGGCTGATATTACTTTGGCCGGCCTGCTGAATACCACCCTTTCGGTGCAGACGCTGGACGACACACTGCACATCAAGACCGACCGGACCGGCATCCGCAATCTGCACGTGGCCAAAGAAGGCAGCGAACCGTTTGTGCAGGATCAGGTAACCCTCCTGGCTGATATTACGCTCAATCTGGCGCGCCAATCCATTGGTATCAATGCCTTTGATATGCAAAGCGCCGCCGGCGAGACCCTCATCAAAATCATCAAAGGCAAACTCGAACAGTCCTCCGACGAGGGAATGAGCAAAATGGACGCCGAAATCGAAGCCGAGTATGACCTCCAGACCGTCTCGGCGTTTGCAGCTCCTTTTCTGCCCGAAGGGCTAAAGGTGCAGGGTAAACGCAAAGACCGCTTTGTGCTGTCATCCCAATGGCCGCAGGACGCCCCCGAACAAAAAATAGCCAACCTCAACGGCACAGGCGGGTTCGGCTTTGAGCAGGCCGAGTATGTGGGGCTGAATTTTGGCCCGACCGAGCTGGCAATGAATATTCGTCAGGGCGTCGTGAATATGACGATACCGGAAACGACAGTCAACCGCGGCAAATTGCGATTCGCAGGGACGATTGACCTGAACGAAGAGCCGATGTTTTTGCGTCTGAACGAGCCGACCGCCCTGCTGGAGAATGTGCAAATCAATGATATTATTTCGGCGCAACTGCTAACCTATGTCAATCCCATTTTCGCCGGCGCGGTACGAACCAGCGGCCTGGCCAATTTGACCTGCCGCAAACTCGTCCTGCCGCTGTCTTCGGACCATTCAGACAAATTGGATATAGACGCCACGGTCAACATCGCTGATGTTCGCCTTCAGGCGGGCGACTTCCTTGGGCAAATTATGACGCTGGTCAATCTGCGTCAGACGGTGCAGCTTAACGTGCAACCGACGGATTTTCTGGTCCGTCAGGGACGTGTCAGTTATCGGGATATGGCGATTGAGCTGGGCGACTATCCGTTGAATTTCAGCGGGTCGCTTGGCCTGGACAACACGCTGTCGATGAATGTCAAACTGCCGTTGAGTATGGATTTTCGACCGGTACGGCTGGCGGACGCCGGAACCAACCGGATTGAAATCCCCCTCGGCGGCACAGTGCAAAAACCCGCTATTGACACAGAACGGCTGCTTAGACAGCAGCTTGAACAACAAAGAGACCGCCTCATTCAGGAGGGATTGCGTCGGCTCTTTTAGCGTTTTCGTTCCCATAATCAGCGGTCATTTACGCAGGCAGTCATTATGTTAGAAAAAATGAAAAACATCCTGTTCAAGCCGACGGATGAACTGGGACGGTGGAGCCGCTTTCTGTTGACCCAGATCCGCATTTGGCGGCAGTGCTTTCGTTTGCTTCAGACCAATCGGGCGTTTACCCAGGCCGCGGCGCTGGCCTATCATACGTTATTCGGCATCGTCCCGCTGGCAATTGTGATGCTGATGGTGTTTCAGATGTTTCCGGCCTATCGCGATTTGGGGCATAAGATTCGATATTTCGCATACGAGCAATTTAATCTGGATCAAATTAAATATCCCGTGCCGGAAGAGCAACTCGACCAGACCGCCCCGCTGGACCCGGACGAGAACCCGCCCTCCATTGCCATCACCGATAAAATCGACGAGATGGTGGAGCGGTATATGTCCAAAGTCAGCACCGGCGCCATCACCATCGTGGGCGCCGCCGTGGTCATCTGGGCGGCGGTGGGACTGCTGATGACCATCGAGCGCGCTTTTAATATGATCTGGCACATTCGCGTCAAGCGAAGTCTGATTCATCGAATCGTTTATTACTCGTGGATATTAATGTTCGGGCCGATTCTGCTGGCGCTGGGGATTTATCTGAGCACTCAATATCTGATGCGCGGCGGGATTGAATCCTGGTTTTGGGGATATATGCGGCCGATATTCCCGTTTCTGGTGATGATGGCGCTGCTGTTTTTCCTGTACACCATGATGCCGAACACCAAAGTCAGTCCCCTCGCCGCGCTATGGGGAGCGTTCATCGCGACGCTGCTGTGGACGGCAGCCAAATACGGATTCCAATTGTATCTAAGCAAGGTCATCCCTTATCAGACGATTTACGGCATCCTCGGAGTCATTCCGCTGTCGGTGTTCTGGATTTATGTGATGTGGGTGATCGTACTGTTCGGCCTGCAACTGACGTATGCGACGCAGAACTTTCACAGTCTGGACGAGGCGGAATTGAAACGGCTGCGACGAAGCGACATCTGCTTTATGGCCAATGATCAGACGATTATCGGCATTATGGAGTATGTGCTGAACGCCTTTGAGCAAAAGAACGAACGGCCGGTAACCGCCGAGGCGGTCTCGGCCCGGCTGGATATTCCCGCGGACTTTTCCGAAAAGCTGCTGGACCGGATGGTCAAAGCCGGATTGTTGTGCCACACCAATGAACCGACCAGCGGCTATGTGCCCTCCACCGACGGCGCCCATATTTCACTGGCCGATATTTATGACGCCGTCGCACAGGTCAGCTTTGCCCAGCCGCTTGAGGCGGAAAACCCCAAGGCCGCGGTCATATTTCAGCAGGTGCGCGACCTGCTCAGCGGTCACACGCTCAAAGACGTGCTCAACCCGTGGAAAAAAGAATCGACGACGCCTTCGGCGCCTCCCGAAGTTCTCGAAGACCCGGATGAACCGATGGTCTAAATCCGACTCGACCGTTCAGGGCATTGCGATCTCACGGCACTATGCGATGACCGTTTTCGGTCATACCAGGCCTGTTCGGGCCAAGAGAACGGCGCGAGCAATGAACATCCCGCCGAAAAACAGCAGCGCTGCGCCGCAAAAGCCCATCAACAGCCGCTGGTTGCGTACATTCAGCAGCGACGCGCCGTAAAACGTCGCCATCGACAAAATCGTCAGCCAAATCAAGTCCAGACTCCAGTGCAGCGCCACAAACAGCAGCAGCGTCCAAACCCCGAACTTCAGGGCGTCCTGAGCAAGCACCAGTCCGCCGACGGCCCACCACAGCAGAAAATAGGGGTTGGTCGCCGTGAGCACAAACCCCGTCATCATCGCACCGGCGGTGTTGGATTGGCCGCGGCTGTTTTTCAGATCAAAAGAAGATCGCGCCATGTCGTGAAACATCTGCACTCCCAGCCACACCAAAAACAATCCGCCCACCAGCCCGATGATGATTTTGGCTAAATTCGTCTGCACATAGACGCCGATACCGAACAGCAGCAGAAAAATCAGCGGTATCTCAAACAGGCCGTGCCCGGCGGCAATCCATGCGCCCGCCCAGCGGCTGCGTCCGCCCAGAGCAATCGTCGCGGCCGTAATCGACCCCGGCGCCATCACACCCGTCAAAGAAAAACCGGCGGCATACAATAAAAACATCCACACATCAGTACCTGAAAATGAGACTTCAACAGGAGACATCGAAATCCGCCGCACCCCTCATGCATCCGGTCGAATCCGGGATTGAATCTCCAGACAATCGAGAATCACCAGCGCCGCCATCGCCTCAATGACCGGAATGATCCGCGGCACGATGCACGGATCGTGTCGGCCGTGCGTTTCAATCGGCCTGGTTCGACCGTCCAGGTCAATCGTCGTTTGCGGACGGGCAATCGAAGAGGTCGGCTTGACGGCAATCCGCAATTCGACCGGCTGACCGGTGGAAATGCCGCCCGTAATGCCGCCGGCGTTGTTGCTGACAAACCCGCCGTCGGCCATATTATCGTTGGACTGACTGCCGCGCATTTTTGTTAAGGCAAAACCTTTGCCGACCTCGATTCCTTTGACCGCACCAAGCGTCATAATCGCCGAGCACAACCGGGCGTCGAGCTTGCCGAACACCGGATCGCCCAGCCCCGCCGGCAGCCCCAAAATCTCCAGCTTCACCACCCCGCCGACTGAATCATCGTCATCTTTGGCCGCGACAATGGCCTGCTGCATCCGTTTGGCAGCCTCGAGGTCTGCACAACGCACCGGATTGGTCTCAATGACATCGTAATCGCATCGTTCGGCGGCGATACCGGCAATCTCAACCGAATGGGCAAGGATGCGAATCCCCTTTTCCGCCAGCAGCGTGCGGGCAATCGCTCCGCCCATCACCCGACCGGCGGTTTCCCGTCCGGAAGACCGCCCCCCGCCGCGATAGTCGCGAATACCGTATTTTTGATAAAACGTAAAATCCGCATGGCCGGGACGAAACAGGTCTTTGATGCCTTCATATTTGGTCGAATCATGGTCGCGGTTGAAGATGACCATCGCGATCGGCGCGCCGGTGGTCTTGCCCTCAAACACGCCCGATAGAATCTCGACCTGATCTTTCTCGTCGCGCGGCGTAGTCACATCGCTTTGCCCCGGCCGGCGGCGGTTCAGCTCGCGCTGAATATCGGCCTCGGAAATTACGATGCCGGGCCGCACCCCGTCCATCACCGCACCAATGGCCGGGCCGTGGCTTTCGCCGAATGTCGTGATTCGCACGATGTCGCCGAACGTGTTGGCCGCCGTCATACGCACCGCCAATTCCCGCCCCAGCAGATCATAAATCTCTGCGGCAATCTCTTCGGGCTTCTTGCCGGTGGCGTCCACCACAATATCCGAAAGCGGCGCCAATGCCTCATCACGATAGCTGATGTCGTTTTCAAGGCGTTCTCGCCCGTCCGTACCAGTCAGCCATGGCGGCAGTCCGATACCGATCAGGCGCGACCAAATCGTCTCGGCATCGGCCTTCAGATAAACCAAAATCGCATTCATACGCAGCGCCCGACGGCTGTCCGGATCCAGCAGCGTCGAACCGCCGCAGACCACCAATCGCCAATCGGCCGACTCCAGCGACATCGCAACCTGCCGTTCCAGTTCACGAAAAACGTCGCTGCCGCATTCCGTATAGATTTCTCGACAGGTCTTACGCTGTCCGTGCTGCTTGAAATACGCCTCCTCGATGAGCTGATCGGTCTCGATAAGCGTTAGGCCGGTCAATCGTTCCACATGACCGGCGACCGTACTTTTTCCCGCGCCTTTAGCGCCTGCAATAACAATCTTCATAAAAGTAAATATCGATATAAAACAACAGGATTGTTTCTTCACAACATAGCAATAATTTTAGTTTGTCGCGACCGATTTGGCACGGAGTTTTTTGAAAAAAACCGAACGGTTTGCTATTGAGTTATGGTGCGGCCCGAAAGGCATACACCGCCCCGTCCTCACAGCCGACCAGCACGGTACTGCCCACCACCGCCGGACCGGCGCTGACGGCGCCGCCCAATGCATAACTGAATCGTTCCCGTCCATCGTTCAGCCCGACGACATACAATCGCCCGTTATTCGACCCGAAAATGACCTTGTCGCCGCAAACCACCGGTGAACTGTCAATACCGGCGGTGGCCGAAAACGTCCAGATCTGCGCGCCGTCCTGCCGATCCAGGCAGTACAGCGTCTTGTCCCTCGCCCCGAACAGCACCCGATCAGCCGAGACTGCCGGACTGGACACAAACGGAACCCCCTCCCGACGGGATTGCCACAGGATATGCCCGTCCTCCAGGCGGGCGGCCTGAAACAGCCCTTCATAATTGCCCGCATAGATGACGCCGTCCTCAATCGCCGGCGAGGCGGCCATATAGGCTTCGATGTCCACCGTACGGCTCTGCTCCGGCTCGTCCAGCGGCACAATATACAGCCTGCCGTCGCAGGAGCCGAAGACCGCCGCGCCGTCAGCGATGGCCGCGGCGCCGTTGATATAGCTTTGGGCCTCCTGCTGCCAGACCCTGTCGCCCGTCTCAGCGTCAAGACAATACAGATAATTGTCGTAGCCGCCGAACACAATCCGCCGCCTTCCGGTCGCGACATCCTGAAAGGTATTGGCTGCGCCGATGATTTTACCGCGGGTCGCAAACGTCCATCGCTTCGACCCGTCGGCGGCATCAATCGCATAAAACGTCCCTCGTTCGGAACCGACATACACCACGCCGTCGGCAATCAGCGGACTGGCTTCCAGCCCGCTATCCGCCTCAAACCGCCATTGAGCTTGTCCAGTCGCCAGATCGACCGCATACAAATGACCGTCCATCGAGCTGATAAAAACCGTTCCGCCGGACGCTGTCGGCGTCGATTTGACCGCATCGGCGGTCTCGAACCGCCAGACCAACGCAAGCGAGTCAGGAAACCGGCCCTCGACAATCCCGGTCAAAGCGGCATCCGACCGAAAAACCGGCCATTGGTCGCCGCCAAACCCAATCGGTTCAACCATCGGCGATGTCGGCGGCAATCTTCGCTTTTCGTGAGTATAATACTCACGAAAAGCGAAGATTGCCGCCGACATCGCCGATGGTTGAACCGATTGGGTT
>OMKS01000035.1_pt1 | contig 99803 bp, 68 predicted proteins | sample 1674721 | NCBI WGS metagenome assembly OMKS01 (sample SAMN06264996, study PRJEB25208) | sediment metagenome | isolation source: hot spring sediment | place: USA: California | collected 2014-09-02 | reverse complement strand
TTCCAGGTACTGCGGGGTAGTTTAATCCCAATTTGTACCATTCGCTACCTCTACCTACCGGAAAATCTTCCTTATTTCAGGTACATCATTTTTATCATATTGGAATTATTACCGGCAATCAAACGGCAGATATAAACACCCGACGAAATGAATTCCGGCGTCCAGGTTATTGAATAATTTCCAGCATCGCAATAGCCGTTTCTCATTTGAGTCACCTGAGTTCCGTTCAGATTGAAGATTTGGAGTTCAACAGTCGCCGGTTTGGACAGACTAAAGGAAATCCAGGTTTCATTATTAAACGGATTAGGATAATTTTGATGAAGTACAAATCCGTTAATATGATTCGATTCAGACAACCATACAGAATTTTCTACTTCAACTGCCCAGCGTAAATCTCCCATGGCTTCGTTATCTTTTGCAATTCCACGTACTGGTGATGAATAGGCTAGCGTAAAGTTTCCGTTGGCGGGATCAGCATACTTGGGATCGAGATCAACCATCCCGTCATATTGATGGGCACCGCGTACTAATCTGACATCACCACTATGAAAAATATCACAATACTCAATGTACGACCAACCATAAATAATAACCGCAGCTGTATCTGGTCGGGAGTTGCTAAATATGGAATTGGAGATGATTCCATTATCAACCTCCCTTAAATGAACAACCGAGCCCTTGGACTTACCACAATCATCAAAGGTACAATGGTCAATTCGTATTATTGGTCCAATGGAATAAGGAATATCATCACCAGCGTATATACTGATCGCCTCACCACCTATGTTCCAGAATGTACAGTTGTATATTTCCAGATATTGTACGTTGTATTTACCACTCCCTTCCTCTTCTCCGTCCGCCTGGATGGCATTGTCGTCACAATTACTGAAGATGCAGTTGTGAATAATTACTGAGTCTGCCTGTGTTCCCGGAAAAAGTTTCAGGATACCAGAACTACCACTGGAAAAGAACTGACAATTATTAGCCTTAATCCGGAAATATTCAGAAAACGGCAATTCCGATGTCGCTATTAGGGCATTTAATTCATTTTCAATATCGGCACCACCATCCAAAGTCACACCGTCAAGATATAGTTCCCCCAATCCATGCATTTCAAACAAAGCTGATTCAACATTATTGGATTTACTACGGGTGATTACTGGTTGATTGATGAATCCCTTTGCTGCCCGGATAATAATTTTTCGATCGACAATAATCTTTTCACTTAACTGGTAAATGCCACCATCGGTTATTAATTTCAGGGTGTCATTATCGCCAAGCAGATTCAAAGCATCGAGCAACGTGTTTTCTCCTTCAGATACCTCGACGGCAACCGGACCGGATATGTACCAGTCAACACCGACATCTTGCCTGCTGAGTGGTACATTTAAGATCGGTTCACTACTTATCTCATCACAACCGACATCGTAAGGTTGTGTCCGGATCTGCCCATCCAAATCGGTAGTTATATATGTATAATCACCAACAGCTGCGTCAATTAATGGACTCGAAGATGTAGGTCGAAAAAGTCCATCATCTGCTAAGATTAAATCGGGATTCTGCCAGGTTATTCCCCCGGGATTATTGATTCCCAGCGAACTACCAAAAACAATATTACCCTCCCATAGGAAATTTACCGGAACCCCCTCAGTATCGCCGATACGCGCCACCTGATAATCGGTCTGGATGGCATTATTGGCAATGATGCAATCTATGGGAGGCAAGGTTTGATCATCACTGCTCCCATATCCAATCAGTAACGTATTTCGGCAATTGATAAAGGTATTAAAGGTCACCCTTGCCCGTTTGACCTGAAAATAGCGATTCAGAGGCGAATTCTGAACGCCCTTTACGATGCATAAAGCCGATGAATAGCCTGCCCCGTTTAGACCTTCGAAGTAATTATTGTAAACCTGATGATCTTCCCCGATTATCCGGACACCTCCGGTGTCACCACTCCGATTACCAAAGAAAAAATTGCCGCGTACAATACAACGATTACCGTGACGTAAAGTCAGGCAACCTTCACAATTGATAAAGGTATTGTACTGATAAATATTTTCACAAGATTTGTTTGAGATGATTTCTGTCTCACCACTACACTCTTCAAAGACATTATACTCAACAATTGAATAGGAATTGGACAAAGAATAGTCCGAGGTCCCGATCCGGATTGTTTCACCACCGTTATAACCAAGGGGCGGGCGGGGTCCAAAGTAATTATGGTCAATGCGGTGATAATTTTCCGGTTCCGAGGCGGACAGCCAGACAACCAGGGTTGTACCGCTATGCAGTTTTCCTTCAAAATGACAATGATCAACGCGGTTATTCTTTCCGTATAAAGAAACCCATTTATAATCAATATCCTTATTGGCTGGATTATAATCAGCAATGACTGTATTTGTTAACCGACAATTATTTGCCGGCCCAAATCTACTTCGAAATTCGACCACTCCCTGACCGGAGTTGCAATATCCGTTGCGGAATAATAGACCATCAACTGTAATCCAGTTTCCACTGAATTCAAGAAAACTATTGCCGATAATCCGAACATACCCCGGCTTTTCGGCTCGAAATAAAATCGGTGATTCCTCAGTTCCATTTGCGTGAAAAACAATTTGCTGGTCTTCCCATATACCGTTTCGCAGTGTAAGTGTATCACCCGGTAGAATCGTGCTGATCAGATCATAAATATCAGCAGCATCGCCGGCAAAATATTCACCGGCAATTGTCAAAGTGTGGATTAATAAAAGGATTAGAACGACCGAGACTATAAGCTTCTTCAAATTTGTAGTCCAATAATTATGCATACTCTATCTAATTTACATAAGGAATACGCACATCCCGCTTAAAAAAATGACACCGTAATTCTCACCGGCGAGAAGGAAGGTCGGGCAGACTGGTCATCTGCCCGACCTGTGAAGGAGAAGCCTATTTCATCAACATCATTTTTCTGATTGAACTGAAATCACCGGATGTGAGTTTATAGATGTACACTCCGGACGATAGTCTCGACATATCGGAGAAGACGACCTGGTGGTAACCGGCTTTCATATTTTTGTCTATCAGTTTTACCACTTCACGTCCCAGCATGTCATACACTATCAGACGAGTATGACCATCCTTTTTTAAAGCGAACTCAATTGTCGTTGTAGGATTAAACGGATTCGGATAATTCTGACGAAGTTCATATCTGGTCGGAATAGACTCCACAATACTGAGAACGGATTCGTCTTCATCATTGTACCAGAATACAAACGTCGTATCACTACTGACTTCAACTTCGCGATCCGGACCACTCTTGGTATCTCCGCTCCGCTCTTCTGGAACGCCGTTGATCCTGAACCGGAACTGTGCTCTTCGGTTGCTGCTCAATTTTTTAAACTTCATCTCTACGCAGTAGATACTATCTGCGTTGTCATCGGACATGACAATCTCCTTATTGCCCATATGTCCGAAACTACCGGCAATATCAACGGTGTCTAGGGAAGCGTTAAAATTGCCCAGCAGCATCTGAACCCGCATATTGACACAGAATTTTGCTGTAAATTCAGGTTCAGTAAAGGTCGCAGTGACTATCTTATTGGCATCCATCGTTATATTGATCGTCGGATCCGAACCACTGGCATCTCCGCTCCAGCCTACAAATTCAGACAGAGAATCCGGTGTAGCCGCCAAACTTACAACGGTTCCGGGAATATAAAACTTCGCCATCGGTTCTGGAGTCACACTAACATCACCATCGCCTTCAATATTCAATGCCAACGTATGATAAGTGGCAATGTTAGTTGAGGTTGCCCAGCGAAGGTCCCCGATTGCAGCCGTCCCGTCATTTGCTAAATGATAAGCCAATGAACTGTCTTTCAGAGTAAAGTCATCCGGTGTAGTATATGCAAACATCGGATCATACCAAAAGACATCCGGACCAATTTTAGAACCGTCGTTATCGTCAATTCTGGGTGCATTATGCAGCAGAACATTGTCAATCAACGCCTCTTCACCATACATTCGGACGGAGTATCCGTAGACAGAATTGGGAACATTGGAAATAATACAATTGGTGATCACTGCCGGTGCAGCTACTTCCAGTTTAAAAGCGGCAAATTTATCACCCTCAGTACCCGATCCATAGCCACAGCTATCAACGGTAACATGGTCTACAATCATCTTCGGTGACCAGGTCTTGAAACGGAAAGTTTCCCGTGCGACATGGTGGAAAGTCGTATTGCGGATTTCGACGTAATTTGCCGTACCGGCTGCCTGATCATAGATACCTTCTTTTCCAATATCCGAAATAATACAATTGACTATACTAAGCGTATCCACATTAGCCGGAGCATAATTCTTAAAGAACACTTCTGTCGTACCAAAGAATTCTACATCTTCGGCAAATAATGAATAGGTCATTTCACTAGTGTATGAGCGAAATATATATTTGGTTTTATTTGCTCCGAAATACCCATCCATTACTATATTTTTCAGCCGAACAACGGCATTGCCTTTAAACTGGATCATCCCATCGGAAGACCCTTCGCCCCAGCCTTTCAGAACCGCTTTGGAGTCCATTGTGTCGGCACCAACAATCGTCACCGGAAAATCGATATCCAAACGAGGTAACTTGCCGTCCTTACGCTCGGATTCATCGGGCATGAACGGATCAGTCGTGACTAATTTGATCAACTTTACCTGGGAGTTGTACTTGGCAAATTCAAGTGCATCCCGGATATCCCAGCTGTTATCAACAATCAGCTCTCCGCCTGGTACATCAATCTCGGTAAATGTTGCGGTAACCGACATGTCGGCGTTAAGTGTAACCACGACAGTGTCATCTGTATCGGTAACATCACCGCTCCAGCCGGCGAACTCCCAGCCGAGAGGCGCCGATGCTATCAGGGTCAGCTCAGTTCCTTCATCGTATGTCGTAAATCCCTCGACGGGCTGTGGGGTAACATTAACCGTACCCAATCCGATGACCGTTTGTGTTAATGAATATTGTGTAATACTGCTTTTGAACATGGCTATCCAGGTCGAATCACCGTCAACGATCCAGGTCAACGGATTGTCTGTGCTAATATTCTCACTATCGGCATTCGCCCAGTAATCAAAAACCCAGGTTGTCGTGTCGGGAACCGCTGTCAAAATCACAGAGTCGCCCTCAAAAAACCCGGGGATGGCATAGTCCGAAAAGCGCACCGTGTCCACATGTCCCAGCCCAACCGCGCCAATGACAACATTCTCATATTTTGTTACCACCGGTTCGAAATAGGCTGTGATTAACATATTATCATTAACCGTTACAACCGCCACCGGATTATCCGGCGGGAAAACCGATACATTGCTGCTCCAGCCGATGAACTTCCAGTTATCGTTGAGCGGCGTTGCCGTCAATGTCACAGAGGTTCCGGATTCATATTTTGGCTGATCGGGATCTAAAGCAACCGAACCCTGACCGGAGATTTCTACTTTCAGGATAAATCCTTCTGAGCCACCCGGCGCCCAGCGGGGATCACCGATTGCGCCGCCATCATCGGCAAATGTGAACAAAGCTTCATTGCCAATTGTAAAATCACCATTGGCGGCATCGGCAAACTGAGGGTCAGCATGCAGAGTATCTGTCACTGTAGCAGCACCGACGTCATAATTTAATACATCCCAAACGCTACAATTTGACAAAGTCGAAACGGCAGTTGCACAATCAACAAATTTATCGCCGCCGCCAACGTTGCCCTGAAAAATGGAGTTTTTAATCGTTACATTTTCTGTATCTCTGAATCGGATCATTCCTTTATTCTCCGTCTGTCCGATATCATAAAATGTACAACGGTCAATCACCACGTCCATACCTGCATATTGTTCACCTTTGATGGCTTCACGGCCAATATGGAAAAATGTCGAATTGGTAATCGAAGCAAATTGCACAAAAGATCCACCTGTCGAAGAGGAACCATCATAAAGACAGATTCCTTCACGGTCACCATTTGAAAACTGACAATTGTCAACAATTAGTTGTGATACTCCGGCGCCCGGATATACTTTAATAATTTTATCTAAGAAATCATGCACGTCACAATTCAGCACCTGAACAGATAGAGTCCCAGCAGGATCCAGATTGTCAATTCGCATAATGTACTTGTTTTCGGCAACACCCGTTCCGTTCGTTCCGTCAACCTCGATACCATCGAGGACAAATGTCCCGGCAGTGCCGGTGAGCTTGAAGATATAGTCTCCGCCGGTGGCCACACGAAGAATCGGTTTGTTGACCATACCTTCCGCCGCCCGGATGGTCAGACTCTTGGATACGCTCGAAAACTTCGATGACTCGGTATAGACTCCGCCGTCGCTGGTCAGTTCGATGATATCGCCACTTCCAGCTGCGCTAATCGCCGCCGAAATGACGTCCGCACCGGCAGCCACTTGATGCACAACCGGTTCCGGAACCCAGCGCGGGTCACCGACCGCTCCGCCATCATCGGCAAAAGTCAGCAAAGGAGAGCCGGTGGGCAGTGAAAAATCACCATTGGCGGCATCGGCAAACCCGGGATCAGCCCAAAGGGTGTCACTAACAGTCGCATTACCGACATCTCTATTGATAATATCCCACATGACGTTGTGATGGAAACTGCTGACACTCGAAGTCAGATCAGCAAATTCTTCACCGCTGTCGGTATTCTGATTATTAGCGAAAATACTATTTTTGACCTCCACATCTTCCATATTCCGAAAATAAAGCATCGACTTGTTTTCCCCATTGCCGCAGTCATAAAAAGTACAACGATCAATCAGCACTTTCGTTGAATCAAATGTCTGACCTTTAATCGCCTCCCGCTTCATATCGTAAAAAGTGGAATTTGTAATGGTAGCCTTCCTAAGATGGACTGCAGGATCGCTCGACGAACCGGTATAAAGCACGATTCCTTCCCTGGCACCACCCTTGAAAATAGAATTATCCACAATCAATTCATCAATTCCACTATTCGCATAAGGTTTGATGTGCTTATCCTGAAAATCGTGGACAAAACAATCGAGAATACTGACAGTCATAGTTCCCGTAGTATCGGCATTGTCAATGCGTAGAAAATATTTCGCAACAGCAGAACCAGTCCCGTTGGAACCATCAATTTCCAATCCCTTGAACACATAATTGGCATCTTTACCGGTCAGTTTGAACATATAATCTGCATCCGGTGTCCGAATTATAGGTTTATTGACGACTCCCTCTGCAGCGACAATACTGATGCTGAAATCAATTGAGCTGAACTTCGCAGTTTCGGCATATATTCCACCATCAGTCGTCAATTCAATTACATCACCGTCTGCCGCAGATGATATCGCCGCACTGAGAACATCGGTTCCTTCAGCGACCTGAATAACGGCAGCCTGGGTCATCCCACCAATTAGAATAATTGATAGAACAATTACAAAATTTTGAAATTTCATCTCTTCTCTCCTTCTGTTATTTAATTAAAACCATTTTCTTCAAAGAATTGAAATCCCCGGATTTCAGACGATAATAATAAATTCCTGAAGACAATTGGGACGCATTGAAACAAATCGAATATCTCCCGGCTTCCAAATGGCGATTAATCAATGTTGCCACCTCTTGACCCAACATGTTATACACATTCAACGTTGTCCAACCAGCCTGTTTCAGATCATATTCAATAGTCGTCGCGGGGTTGAACGGGTTGGGAAAATTTTGGGCAAGCCGGTATTCTTTGGGAATATTTTCAATCGTAATTCCTGATGATGGCTCAAAGGTAGCAGTGATATACTTGGCGGCATCCACGGTCACGGTCGCCGGGTTATCAGACCCGGTCAGATCACCACTCCAACCGCTGAATACCCAGCCCGCTTCCGGCACAGCCGTCAATGTAACCACTGTATTCAGCGCATAAAACCCGTCGGTTTCCGGGTCGAAAGTCACCTCACCGGAACCTTCAATTGTAACTGTCAGCGGCGCAGTGGACGGGGTGTTAGTTGCCCAGCGCAAGTCGCCAATCGCGGTACCGTCAGATGATAGCCAGTAAAGCGGTGAATCCGCAGCCAGGGTATAATCACCATTTTCATGATCAACAAATTTGGGATCATATCCATAAATCGTAGCTTCATCAACAAATCCACCTTTTGTACTTCCGATTCTTTTATCATAATAGAGAGTAAAAACCAGTGCAAAAGTATCCACGTGGGCTACTGTAGAACCGCTTAATTGTGCCTGAATCGCAAAATCACCACGATCCGGGCGATTGATCCCCGGCTCGCGTCCGTAGGCAATCAAAATGTTGCGCAGCGTGGTGTTCCGGAAATTTTTTCCATAGAAAAATCTTGGTGAACTGTTGACCACAGTAACATGATCCACCAGAATAGTTCCATCAATAAAAGTATCTCCAACGCTGCTGGTATCCTTATCGCCATAGATCCGGATGCACTCTGCATCAATATCATCAAAGGTACAATTGGTTACAACCAGTGAATCACAGGCAACAACCCCATTCACGCCGCCATATTTTTCATTTTCCGAAATCCGAATCGCTTCATCACCAATATCTTTAAAAGTACAGTTATTGAATACAACTTTTGTATTTCTGAGATGGTCTTCTGCAGTATTATCCGGTCTGAGATAGTATATAACATTTCCCTGGGCATCCTGATCCTTCAGACTATGAAAGCCTTCAAAATGGCAATCCTCGAATACCATACGGGTGCCGGTTTTTGCCTTAATGACCCGTCCGGTACCAGGAACAGTCCAGTCACCATAACGCAAACCATACTTGCAGCCGGCAGTCTCTTCGATTCCTCCCATAAAGGCAATTCCATGAAACTCGACATCATTGCATACCCGAAATATCTCCATTGAAGAACTGGGTTCACCACTGGCAAATCCCGTATTGCGATGTGTAAAAATCGGTTTCTCAGCTAATCCTTCAGCTGCCATGATTACAACCGGATTTTCAATTACCATCGGAACCGTATCGGCAGTCGAGTAAACATATCCACCAGTAGTCAGCACAATTGTATCAGTTCCCTGAGCTGTATAAGCCAGAACCTGGCTGAAATCATTGTTGAAATACTGCTGCAGAAACTCACCACTAATCTCAATCAGCGAGGGTATCTGCGCCACGGCAGAGCCGACACTGAGCAATACAGCGACAAAAATAATAACAATTTTTTTCATAATACTCTCCTTCTTTTTTAAAATTTATAATGATAAGAGATTAAAATATTGTGGGTGACTTCTTTGCAATAGTTTGTATTGCTGAAGTATTGGTCGTGATACTTCAGTAAACGATATTCCCAGGCTATATTAAACGTTCCGAATTGGGCAAAATTGAAACCTATCCCCAGTGTCCAGGCTCTGGCTTCTGGTCCTCTGTCCCGAAATGCAGCCCCATCAGGCACAAATACTTGAGGAATCGAACGGTAACCAGCCCTTAACGCCACCAAATCAGAGGGTAAATATTGTACTCCGAATTTTAAAATCTTCTGGTCTACCCAGTCACGCTGAGTCGTATCGTTGTGGGCGATTTCCCATTCCGCTTTGCTGTATAGATTTAAATCAAAATCCAGCGCGAACATAAAACTTTCGTTTGGTCGAAAATTGACACCAATTGTATAGGAGAAAGGAATATTGAATTTATCTGTACCTTCTAGTGTAGAAGTATTAACTGAGGCTGTGTCGGCGGTTTTGATTGTATAATCGCTTTTCCGTGTCACAGTAAAAGGCATTTTTAAATTTAGCCCCATGCTAAATGCATCATAAACCAATTGGATACCTATTTCAGTTTTAATCCCGGAAAAATGTGATGTGCCGGTCGTAGATACCGACAGAGTATCATAGGAAAATGCAAACCTGTTTTCATCATATAGACGAAACCAGCCAATCCGGTTCAAACTTTGTAAATCTTCTGTTTCACCGGTTAAATATGCCGCCGAAAAGCCGATTTTCAATATCTCATTTAAAGCCGTCGCAAGGGCACCTCGAAACTCATGTAAACTCCCCGACCGTTGACGTTCAAAATCAGACCAATAGACCTGGACCGAATCAGTCCCATCTACGCGTGTTGGCATATTATATTCTGTATATCCAAAGTGAGGATCAAGATAGGTCTGGTTTCGATCATAATCAAAAAAATCCAGTCGTTTATTCCAGGCGGCTGCTATAACCATTTTTTTACCGGCAATTCGAATCGGATAGGCTATCGAAATATTGTTGGGACCTACAGATTTATCGGTCTTTTTCCAGTCGGCAGCCTTGTCGGAATAAGGTTCCAAACCGGTATCCGGTCGTGCAACCATATATAACGAATCTTCCAATCCGTCGAAAAAAATCAGATTGTCCCTTTTCCCATTGTCAGCCGGATTCGGAATGTATAAACGCTCTAAATAGAAGGGCAGCGTCACAAATAGACGATTGGGATTGTAAACCTGATTTTCTGTCCACTGTCTTAAGACAGATCCACCACCGAAGGATAACTGGAGTTCTGAAATATCGCTTAAACCGGCTGGATTATAATGCAATACATCGACAACGCCTGAAACAGATGAGATTGCGCCGCCAAAACCGAGAGCCGCAGCGCTGTATTCAGAATAATTTCCGAAACCCTGAAAAGCCAGATTATTGCCACGATTCTGAGCCCGTAAAAGTACACTGAACACCATTATTCCCAGGATTATTATGGATATTGAATGAATATTTCTGAATCGATGTTTCATTGGATATATTACCTCATTCGCTAATCTATTGGTTAATGGAAAAGGAAAACCGGTGAACATCAGATAAAAATTTACCATAAGTATTATATGAATAATCGACACTGAATCCTTTTATTTTTATTCCGCCGCCAAGGGTCAAGCCTTCCGTATCATAATTAATTTTATAACCAGTCCGAAACGCCAATAGATTCATGAAAATATACTCTATTCCAGCATTGTACTGCTGTTCATAATCACGGGGTTGAACAATATCAAAAGCAACCAAGATTCGATGCCACTGATTATTGATCAATAAAGCATCATTGCCTCCTATCAGATCAGTCGAAATCCCTATATTTAATGTTTGAGGAAGTGGATAGGAATAATCAAAATATTCTACCTGCGGACCGAAATTGCGCATTGTCGCCGCTAATGTTATCGAACGAAAACCGGTTTCATATAGTATTCCCATATCCCACATGACGAGCGATTGATCAGCTACAACCATATCCTCTCTGACATATTTCATATTCAGCCCATAGGAAAATTTACTCGTAAGCCGCTGGGCAACGCCCAATCCGACGACCATTGCTCCGGGTTGAATAACTTCCCCGGTCAGTCCGGGATTATAGGTACCATCTGGTAAATATCCCAGATGGGTTACATCTGTTACTTCAATATTACCATAATCTACATTCATAAGAGTCAGACCTAACGCAAAACTACCGGGTGTATAACTAATCGCTGTACCAAAATGACTAGTATCAAAGATGTAATTTACATGAGATACCCCCGCCGATAGTCCACTGATTCGCATCATTGCAGCCGGATTCCAAAACATCCCGTCAGCACCTCTTGCGACAGAGGAATACGCTTCACCCATCGCCGTAGAACGTGCGTCAGGCATTACTTTTAAAAACTGAAAAGAGGTTACTCCAACTTTTTCGAAGGCTAATGTTTGAGAACATATCAGTAATCCGAGAATCAGTACAAACGGATTTAGCGTAGATCTGCAATACATATCATCAACCTCGTTAGTCTGTCATTTAAGGATAATAAATTTGCCATGTGACTTTTCTCCAGCAGGGGTAGTCACAACGTAAAAATATATTCCGGACGCCATATCCTGCCCGTTACGGGTTACCTGAATTTTTTCATGTGAATACACCGATGCATCATGCTCAATCTTATCAATCAACTGACCGGCATAAGAAAAAATCCGAATCGTACACTCGGGTGGTAAACCATAGAATCCAATTTGGCGGTCATCTCCCTCACCTGTAAAACCGGATTTACGAACGAAAGGATTCGGAACAACATATACCTTGTTCATTGTCTGAACCGCCGGTATATTTTTCTGAAATTTCGCTAAGTTTGTTTTCCCACTACGATTCCCATATTCATCTACTGATACAACGGCATAATAGCGGGATTCACCGACCTTGAAACTCTGGTCTGTGTCAATATACTCATAATAACCATCTTCATTAAAAAAACGAACATCTCCGACAAGAACTGTATCAATAATTGTCCAGGGACCCATGCCAGCTACTGCTCGCTCGATTAAATACATGGCTAATCTACCGGTTAATTTAGGGTGTTCAAATTCTTCCTGAGCCAAACTCCACGTGATTTTTACCTCCGCACTTCCATAATTTTCCAATGTAGTGATCGGTGCCGGTGGAGGTGTCGGTAGTGAATAGACTCCGTGAGATGGATGAGTTTCCGGCCATACCGGTGCCGCCGGTTCATATCCCAAGTAGGCTTCAAATGCCTTCTTAGCCACATCGTGTACATTTTTCACTTCGGAATTAACATAATCGGGATATCCAAAGTCATCAAGGTAATGTTCTGTTAAAATCCTTTCATTACCAGATGCATCCTTGTACATGACTTTACGATTTAACGATGGAATCTTTGCCCATTGAGTCGTTACTTGTCCTCCTTCGACCCGTTTCCCTGCTTCAGCGCCATAGCCAATCACCTCGGCATAAGCTAAGCGGACCTTGTCGCCTATTTCCATTGTATAAGGACCGAACGTGTGCAATCGCATCCCGGCATCAGCACTCTGGCGGTAAGGATATGCAGCCCGTCCATACCAATGATCACCTTTTAACTCCGGCCAGGTTGTACTGCCCGGGGAATACACCCCCGACCAACGCGTTGTCGGGTTAAAGGGATCTTTTTCATACATCATTTTCAGACTGTTGGTATTTCCCGTACTGACTTTGTTACACCAGGGTTGTCTAATACGGTAATTTTTATCCAATTCATAATACCAACGGTATCCAGTAATTAACTCTGTATATATATCAATTCCTTCATACTGATCAAGTGATGTAACCGTACTGGTGCGGAGAATTTTCTGTGCTTCCGATTCATTCAGCCCTAATGAATCAAGTTCCTCGGGAATTACAATTGCCAGATGGTTTGTATCATAATAAAGGACACAGTAACCGGGCGCCTGAGGTGAGTTCAGCCCACCACCATGTTCACCACTGGCTGCGAATTGTAAAAAATAATCGGGATTCGGCTCCGGTTTAGCCAAACCGTTATCATCGGTTATATTATTCCGGAGATTCATATTCCAGGTCAACCAATAATCCGAATCCCAGAAATTATTGACATCACCGCGATAGAGACCGCCGTCGTATTTCCAGTTCAGATATGTTCGCTGAGCACCGTACATTGATGGATAGAAACCATAGTTAAAACAAAACATGACATCCTTGAGCTTATCGGTCATTTCTATAGTAGCCGCGTTGCCATCCGTGTCTCCGGTGTATTCAAATTCATACTCATAAATAATAAAATCGTCGTAATCCGGATAACTCCATGCCCGCGAGGTACGATGTACTGTGATACCAGTAGAAGTTGCCCAGCCGGCTCGAATGATTTCTTCGGCTTCATTTGGATCATAATCCTCATTAAGAGTACCATCGGGATTTAATGGAAAATTCTCAATCTCTTCCATATACAAGGGGAAACTCCAGCGACCGATGGCGACCTCCGGATTGCTGGCACCGACACCGCCACACAGAGCAAAAAGACGGTTTTCTTCTCCGGGTAAACCATCTTTGTTGGCGCCGATATATACGCCGGCTCCGATTATATTATGTTGCCCACTATATTCGATACCATCGAGAATCGTTCTGGAGTAAGGCGGCCACTCCATTAAAGGAACACTAGTTTGGTTACCCGCTTCGCCGGTTTGCCAAGCTCGTCCGATTTCACCTGTATTAAAAACAGTTTGATGCAACATTCCCCTGTTATGGATTTTGTACTCCCGAATCTGTGCATCGGATGGAGAGTAAATACCAACCAGTAGTATCAATATGTATAAGTGCTGATATTTCTTCATCTTAATCTCTTACTCCCCACTTAAAATTTAAAAATTAATCCAACTCGCCAGTGGCGTGGTTCATTCTGAAGGAGGCAGATATCTTGGCTCGTGATATATGGTGCATATTGTTTATAGGTAAGAATTTCATCCCGGTCAATAAACCAGCGTGGCGTATTATAATCATTATTAAAAGTTCTGGAGTATGACCAAACCGGTTCATTCAGCAAATTGAATACTTCGGTATAGATGGTAACCATGCGGTCTTTTAAGCGAATATTTTTTTCAAGACGCATTTTAATATCCCGCTCCTCAGGTGTTCTATCTCCAAATAGAATACCTTGACTCGGATCAGTAAAAGGTCGTCCACTCATATATCGCATCGTAGCACTTACACTCATATTTCCTAACGGAAAGGAATTACCAAGTTTTAAACCAAATCGATCAGGTGAACGGTAACGAAGGTTTAATACTAATTTATGAGTGCGGTCATAATCCAGATAGATATCCTCCGGGTCCGGAATGTCAGCAAATCCATAGGTTGGATCAGGTGTTTCAAAATAGGTAACTGGCGCGTTGAGAGCATTACTGCTCTTACCCGTCGCAGACTCATAATTATAGCGAATATACCCACGCAAGTCGCCGCTGGTTCTTTCTAAATTAACATGAAATCCCTTTATATCGGCGTAATCCCGATTAATATAAGTTTGGTAAACCTGTTCCTGTTCATCGTAGTAATAAGCCGTTTCAACCAAATTTTTAACATCTTTATAGTAAGCACTGACATCCAAGGTAATTCCTGTATCGCCAAATCCCTTGACAATGCCGATATCATATGAGTTAGTCATTTCCGGTTTCAAACGCGGATTACCAAGAAAGACAATCTCAAGATCATTCCCACCAATTCGCATTTCGTTGTAAAACATCTGTTCAAAATTTGGACGTTGTGTAAAAGTCCCATAGTTTAAATGAAATACCATATATTCCGAGACCGGAAAAGAAATTCCAATTCGCGGCTGGAGATTGATGAAGAATTTTGTTTTTGCTCGCATAGCCAGACTATCGGAATAATAATTTCCGCGTTCCAGATAGGTTGGCGCATCGGGATTGTAATAGGGATTTCGCATCGGTGAGTACATATCTGAATAATATTTAGTATTCAGTTGATAAAAATCAGACCGTAAACCGATATTGGCAATCATACCCTCGAATTCCATTTTATCTTGTAAATATACTGCGCCTTCGTAGGGATTTCCTTGAAAATCCACAATCCGAAGATCCGAATCAGTATACCGGTTATCCAAATTATTAATATCCAAATCATAGTAGAAAAATTGAAATCCACTTTTTAACAAATTGAAGCTATTAATTTGGCTGGTAATACTGGAATTGACGCTCCAGGTTACCGATCGTTCATCCCCACTATCATCATTTGGTCGCCCGACTCGATGAGCTGACGGTGAAGTATAATCGGTCCAGTTTGAATATTTCATATAATCAGTCAAATATTCATTTTCATTTAACAATACAATGCGCTCTTCACGTAGCAGACCTAACCTGTTTATTTTAACATCAAAAAATGTTGCCGTATTGATGACATGCTTCCATTCAAAACCAAGCTGCTGAGAAATCGTCGAAATCTGCGATGTAGCTAGTGTTCGATCGAAAAGCCAATACCGCCAGGAACTACTAAAATAGGTTTGTTCGCCTTGATCCAGTGTAACAGTGGCTTTAATTTTATCTTTTACTGTTTTCTGGTAGACCAGACTACTCATGATCTGGCGACTGATGTCCGGACTGCTAACCGGTACAATGCAATATTCCATGTTCTGACGTCCGGCAACAAAAATCCGCATATTCTCCGAAATCGGTCCACCCGTCGAAAAATCGATCCGGTTGTCAACTGTTGAATTATATTCCAGACCGACATCACGCACTGCCGTCAGCCATTGAAGAAGCCCTAAGTGTGCAATTTGGAGTGAATCACGATGTGTTAAAGGATTGGGCGGCCACTGAACCCGCGGCGGCAAATACAACGGTCCAAAACCATACCCGGGATCATATAGGGCACGTCCCGGATAAACCGGATTCTCCTTGAGCCACTCTTCATCATCGTTGAGAATAGAATAAAAATCTAGGCTATTGCTTGAATAAGGACTGCCGCCTGAATATGTCCTTTTTCCATTTTTATCAATGGTCTCTTCCCATACTTTATAATAAGGTAGAGTTGCCGATATTTCTAAACGGCTTTCCCACTGACCCCGCCCTTCTTTTGCCACCATATTTATTACACCGGATTGAGCGTTACCGTATTCAGCACTAAAACCGCTGGTATAGACTTCGACCTGCTCGAGACCTGTCACAATAGGTCTAAATGCCCGGGAATTATTTAAAGGATTAACAATGACTCCACCGCCCAACAGATAACGAGATTCACCGACACGTCCCCCTCGGAAATGATCGTCAACGACATCTGCCTGCAATGAGATAATGTCCGATATATCAGTAACTCCGGCTATATTAAGAACATCATCCACTTTATAAACCTGCTTTGTTGCGGTCAGATCTACCTCGACGGCATTTGGTTTTTGGGCGATAACGGTTACAGCTTCTCCCTCAATAGCCTGAGCTGCTAACTGAAAATTAACGACGGTAGTCTTATCAACATCAACAACTACGTTAGTCCGAATTTGAGTCCTGTAACCCATAAAATTAACTTTTAAAGAGTAAGTTCCGGGACGAACATTTAGAATAAAATAACGCCCCTCGTAATCAGATGCTGCACCTTGGGTGATATCCAATTCGGTTTCACTCCCATTAACCCAAACCGATGTAATGATTATATTGGCTCCGACCAATGGAGAATCTGTACGAACATCTGTAACTAGGCCGGCAATTTTTCCCGTTTCCCCGGCATACATACCTGTTAGATATATCGTAAAAAACAATAGAAGACCAATTTTTCGGGAATAGCAGCTCATCAATCTTCCTCCCTTGAGCCTAATAAAATATCCTTGTGTTGTCCTGGTCAACTACCAGAGTCCCGTTACTGGAGATCGTGTTACCAGGAAAAAATAATATGAATGATGTATGATAAATTGGAATAAAAACAGCGGGTAAGGTCAATATTGGGCTTAATTTTTGCATTTTGTATCAATCTTTTTTAGGTGAGACTTCCTTATTTTCCCTTGGTAAAAACAAATGATATGCAATTTATTTGTAACATGTGTGACAAATTAATAAGTAATCCGTCATTTGTCAAGTTTTTTAACATTTTTTTTCTGTTTCAAATTTGGTGGATTAATCTGTTCTTCTACAACAGTAAATTCTTAAAATCACCCAGATTAGATAATCAATTAAACTTCCTATGTTAAATATCTCTTTTACAATTACAATGTCATTGTACCAATCAAAAAGTAATATGAATAGTTATTACCCGTAATAAACGGCAATTAGCTCTATATCCTATGAGCAACATTACCCGATTACCTGTTATAAATATAGACTGAATTCAAGAGTTTGATAATAAAAATATTTTAAATACATTTAAACAATGTCAGATGATTTCATCAGCGATGAATTAAAGTCCAAAATTCTTGTGGAGATTCTGCAAAGCCAAGAATTTCAAAATGCACCAAAATTTCAGGAGTTGTTACAGTACCTGGTTGACGCTTCTATATCCGGTGACGTGATTAAAGAATCAATCATTGCGATCGATTTCTTCCAAAAGGACAGTAATTTCGATTCGTCGTTAGACTCAAGTGTTCGGGCATACATCAGTATTTTAAGGAAGAAACTTGAGTACTTCTATCTGACCGAAGGATCGGACCATCCAATTCGATTAACCATTCCAAAAGGTCACTATAACGTTGAGTTTACCACTGTCGCAAAGCAGTCAGACAAAAGGGGGAAAAAAGGATACCGAAATTATTTATATATTCTATTTCCGACCATATTGTGTTTCATCTTTTTTTATCTTTTTTTCCCTGGCTTATTACAGAAACGGTTACTAAGTACCATTCCGCACAATAATCCTGTCTGGCATGAATTTTTCGATAACTCTCGAAAAACTCTCATTGTATTGGGTGATTATTACTTTTTTTCGATGCCCTTAAAGGAAGATCGTCAGAATTATGTTCGGGATATTGAAATTAATTCTGATGCGGATTTGGACGCATTTATCGAAGCAAATCCGGAATACAAGAACAGAATAACAAAAACATACCATACATTCTTGGATGAACACCTGCCGATATGTGTATCAGAAATCCTACCACCTCTGTTAAAATACCGGGTTCCCTTCGAAATTAAAATGGCTTCAGAAGTACATCTGGATGACTTTAAAAAGTACAACATCGTTTATATCGGCTCCTATAAATGTCTTAATTTATTGGAAATGGTGACACAATCGCTCAATTTTAAGTATACGCCTCATAAGGGTTCCAGCACACTGGAATATTTTCAAAGAGATTCCGACACGACCTACACGTTTCACTGGACCACTAATCCAACTACCCATGCCCGTAATGATTATGCCATGGTCGTTAAGGTTTCAGGTCTGAATCAAAACATTATCTTAATGTTTCTTTCAGAACACGATTTTGGGATTCTTGGAACGGTGAAATATTTTACAAATCCTGATAAGCTGCGTGAATTTCATAATCGGGTAAACAGTAACTATTTTGAAGCATTATTTGAAATAACAGGTGTCGTCAGGACAGATTTCTCCATTAATCTGCTGCATTTTAATCGCTTACATACCGACTTTAAAATCAATCTTAAATAGATAGAACCAACCTATCATTTTACGATATATCGTTGCCAGATTCTATTATCAGAATGATCAACACACTCAACAAGGTCGGTCAGAGCGACTTCATAATGACGAAAATGCAGTACATCTATCTGATATTCTCCCTGCTCCGAAATAATGACTGTCGAAACCGGCTCGGTAAATCCCAGATTCCCGGAGTGGAAGAATAAACCATCAACATCGTTTCCGATAATCGTACCAGATTTTCCTATCAAAACCGATTTGGCACTGATTTTAAAATCTTTAATCTGTAAAGTATTTTGATTACCTTGTTTAAGTACCTGAAAATCTTTGCTTTTATTAACCAAATTGGATCGCATATACGGTATTAAAAGAGTAATATAATTGAAATGTTTTATCCTATTTGTCGTAAAAACAGTATTTTTTTTATCCCTGTGCTGTCCCTGTCGGATTTCATATTCAACACCGGATAGTTGTTTAATGATCAATCCACTCCCGTCGCGAAAGTTAGATTGTATTTCCTGATTATTAATTATCGAATAATCACCCTGCCATAGTTGCTGATATTGATGATCTTCCTCAGATTCGAAGCGGTCCACCACAATCCAGTAACCACCCTTAATAAACAGTACTTCACGAATATATTCAACACCTATATCAGCATAGCCGTTATGCTTTCCCGCAAAATAATCATACTCTTCTGTTGTTATCCATGCCAGCACTTCAGGTTCAGGTAGATTCAGCCACTTTCCGAATCCTGAACCCCCTTGATTGGGTATCCATTCTCTTCCTTGGGGTACGCTGTCCACTAATGCTACATTCTTAACCCAACTATTTTTAAAAATAAAAAAATCGGGATAATTATATTTTACCTGATAATTTGGGAGTATCGTATGTCCGTTTGCATAAGCTACAATCCCGAGCATATCGGCATGTTGGTGATCAGGTTTTTTCTTCGAAAGACCCGCCGATATGACCATATGACAGTCCTGCAGCTCCCATCCGTTCCGCATAATATAATATCCAGTTTCAGGTAAATCACAAGACCCAAAAGCAGGTTTCTCCATAGGAACTTCCGACAAACGATCAAGTTGCTCTTCCCGAAACAGCCAATAGAAATCAGATTGAACACTTTGCGCTGCGAAATATTTATAAACCGGGCCCTGAAACAGGATTGTGCCGACCGTTAATACATCATCCAAATCGTTAAAATCCGCCAATGGTCTATCGGTATCGTCCTGGAGTACGGGTAAACGACGATCTGGTCGGGCTAAGTAGACCAAAGCATCAAAAAGCTGCCGAAATTTATCTATATAATTCTGTGGAAGCTGAATACCATTAATCTTAGCCAACTGGTAAACCCGGAGATAATTTTCGATATCACCTTTGTGATAATGAATGGAACGTTCAAACTGGAAACCGTCACTGTTAATCTCACGGCTCATATGCTCTAATAAGCCTTCGATAGCCTGTTTTCGCCAGCATTCCGAATCCACAAATTCCGGAAACATCGCCGCAATTTCAAACAGAGCTACAAGACCTTTTGTATGATGGTTTCCTGCCGAATAATTCTTGGTTCTGCGTTGTAATTGGGCACCGTGATGTAAAAAGGTTCTTATTAGGAGGTATTGGGATTGCCAGGTGTAATTATCACTGGCTAAATAGACATGATGGGCAAAGAGCCAGTTATGAATCCGTTTTCCAGCCCTGAAACGTTCATATATTCCGTTGCCGGCGTCGTCATATTTTCCGGCGGTGAAAGCCCGGTTCAGATCGGCAACCTGCCGGACAAAATAGTCCAAATAGACCAGATCTTCATTTTCATAGTAATAAACCAGTGCCATATCCGCAGATTTTTGTTGCCGGGCTAAATGTCTGAGTTGGTAAGCCGTCACTTTTTCACCTGTCAAGTCATAAAATGGCAACTGCCAACAAGTCTCTGCACCGAAATGATCCATTTGATATTTAGTAAGATGATAATGCGCCTTCTTCGCTTTTGGATAAATAATCTGATATTCCCGAAACCGCTCTTTAAATCGTTTCCAGTCAAAATAATAACGATCGCCGGCTTTCATTTTATAATAGCGGGTCAATGCGCACTTGGCAGAGTCTATATACCCTTGCACAAATAGATTTTTTACCTGTTGGAGTTCCTGATACGAATCAGAGATCGCATTAAAAATTTCCGCATCGGTTGGGATATGGTCTGGATCGAGAGATTGTGCGTTGATTCCATTGGAAAATAGAACCACCGTATAAATGATAAGCCAAAACAACTTGGCTAGATTGCTATGAATAATCATAATGTTAATACTTTACCTTGATTAATTTTAAATATCATTACTTGATCAAACTAATGAGTATGGTTATAATTCCGGTACCAGTTTCCAACCGCAACCAGTACAACGCCGAAGGCAAATCACCGGCATTCCACTTTAACAAATACTTACCCGGTTTCAAATTGTCATTTACAAGTACGGCAATTTTCTGCCCGAGAATATTATAGACAGTAAGATTAGCTAACCCGGCATGCTCGATTCCATATTCTATCGTTACACTGGAATTAAAAGGATTCGGATAGCTTTTTAAAAGCTGATAATTTCTGGGAATGGTTCTGTGATTCCATCCAGATAGCACAGAATCAACAGCGAAAGGACCGACATTTTCAGGTCGTAACGGATAAATGCTAACAGGGGCACTGCTCAATTCATCGGCGCCAATATCGGCTAAATTATCGCGCGGTTGCCCGTCTATATCAACTATTAAAAAATCAAAATAATCGGTGACAGCATCAATCACCGGACTGCCACTGCCGGGACGCCAAAGAATATTATCATGAATCAATAGCGGATCAATATTGGAAATTTCCTCTGAATTGGCAGGAATTCCCAGAATTGCAACACTATCCGGAAACATGATGTTGTTACGCCACTGCAAATTTTCCGGTTGAGTGATAATATTGACCAACTCATGTTGTTTCCCAAAGACGAGATTATTGGCAAAAACAACGTCTTTGACGGTCTTACTATAATTACCATTATTAGTAAATCCGATTTCGATATTGTAATCGTTATTCAGTAAAGTGTTATGACAGATTATTGCCCGCTTGACCCGCCAGTGATCAGAAAGCCCGCCGCTGGTTTCACCATCATAATCGCCGTTTGTCAACGTAATCGGCGCATCCCATTTTGTGCCGGTCAAACCTTCAAAATAATTGTTGAAAATTTTATGATCATTTCCATAAACCCGGATTCCACCGGTGCCAGCCGCACCCTCACCAAAGAAAAAATTACCGGATACTTCGTTACGGTTCCCATGGCGCAGACAAAGTGTTCCCTCGCTCCTACGAAAAGTATTATAGCGAACGATATTATCACAGGATTTCACTGAAATGATCTCCGGATCGCCGTTGCATTCTTCAAAAAGGTTGTATTCGATCACGCAATAAGCGCTGGACATAGAGAGCTTGCTGACACCAACCCGGATGGCTTCCATTTCATTAACCGCCCGTGGACCAATATTATAGAAATAATTATGATCAATTCGGTCATACTGGGACATCTGATAATATGGCTCCTGCTGTCCATCAATAGTAATAAAATTTCCCAGTTGATGTTTTTCTTTAAAAATATTGTGATCGATCCGGTTATGATGACTAGGCGCCGATGAATCGTTCCAGATACCGCCGATCAGGATCCATTTACCGTTTTGTCCATCCGTTTCTGTCAGATGAAATATATTCCGGGTAATCCGAATGTTATTGCATGCTTGCAGTTTAATCACCGTATAAACACCTGAGCGGACATCAAATCCCTCGATCTGAATATAGGCTGCCCGACGCAGGTCAAAATACGTATCGCCGTTTAGAATAGCGCCACCGATATTTTTTGATCGAATAATAATCGGCTGGCTGGACGTCCCCGAAGCTTCAATTGATATTCCGCCGGCGTCATAATAGCCGTCCAGTACTTCTACTATATCGCCGGCTTTTAAATTGGTCCCTTTACAGGTATTTTTCAGGTCGTCAGCATTATTGATTGTATATATCGTAGGGGGAGTTGTGTCCTGTACAACAGTAGCGCCAATTGTTAAATCACTTTCGACGACCAGAGTTTGCTCCGGGTCTGTCCCGCTCAGATCACCGGTCCAACCATTAAAAACGTAGCCTGGCTGAACATCAATTTTGACGGTTACCTTCATAAATTTATAATAAGCGCCGCCTGTCGGTTCCAGCAGAATGTAGCCAAACTCCGGTTGAATGAGCGTGATTACATACAGGGGTGGCGGATTATCAGGATCAACACCGATGTCAGCGCCAATAGTCATATTTCCGCCGACAGTAAATGTCTTTACCAGTTCCGTCCCGCTCAGATCTCCGGTCCACCCCTCGTTTTGGTAACCGTCGGGAAGAGCCAGGCTCGCTGTCACTTCACTCCCTTCGGGGTATTCACTGAGATCCGGATCGAGGGTAATAGTCCCGATAACCGGCTGTTCGATGTTGATGGTATAATTTATACTGACCAATGGAAATGTCACATCAGGAATTGCATCCGTGCCGATATAAATATCGTCAAGAACCGCATCGACACTCCCCGAGGCGTCTTCGGAGCCCAGATTGAATCTCAATTCATGATATTCTTTTATACCAGCCAGTCGCGTTCCGCTGGCTGTCGGTGTATAATCTTCCCGAAAATTCACTGTAACGGCAGAACCATTGTTATATATTACAGAATATACTGCATGTTCAAAATCGATTTGAGCGCTGATCCGGTTCCATTCGGTGAGATTGTACTGACCAATTACGGTTTTGGTATAATTGTCATAAATCCTGAAATCGCCGCTTCCACCGGAAGGAGTATCGAATTCCAGAACAAATGCACGCTTTTCGCTGCCGCCGAAGAGGTCATAGCCGTTGATCGCAAAATCCTTATCCGCCATGGAATTGATCCTGATCCATAAATCTACATATACGATTCCACCGACTCCAGATTCTGACCCGCTGTAGGATGTTTTAATGATTTGTAAGGTCTGATTAGTCGCAGTAAATCTGGCGGCTTTTGTACCGGTTCGGACAAAGCCGGAATCGCCGGTGATCGTGCAACTGCCGCTACTTACCATCCAGGCATTCTGACCGCCGATCGATCCGATTGAATAGTTTTCAAAACCCTCATCCAAAACCGTTTCGGCGTTGGCATATAAAACCATTAGCAACCAGACAATCGTCTTTAAAATAAAATGACGATAGAAACGGCTGTGAACTGATTTCAGGCGTATCATACATTACTCACTATGTTTAAAAAAATCTTAAATTCCTAGCGCTGAACTCGCCCAGATATATCGCCAGCAACGACCGATAATACTTCCGGCTCTTTTACCAGATTCATGTCACCGGGAAGCGTCTGTTTTAAGGCTGAAGCCGCCACGGCAAACTCCAGGGCTTTCGGATCGTCCCATCTATGAATCAGACCATGAATCAAGCCGGCGCCAAAGGAATCACCGCCTCCGACCCGGTCAACCAGATGGATCGGATACTTGCGACTCAGATAAAAATGATTGCCATTATAGAGTATTGCCGACCAGTTATTATCCGATGCGGAAAGACTCTCCCGAAGTGTAATTGCCACTTTCTGAGCGCCCGCTAAAGCCATCAGCTGCTGTGCTACGGATTTATATTTCTCCGTATCAAGTTGCCCTTTGGTGACATCACTGTCACCGGAATTAATACCAAAAATATCGTAGGCGTCTTCTTCATTGGAGATGATCACGTCAACATATTTAATCAATTCCGTCATTGTCTCACGGGCGGTTTCCCGGGTCCAAAGCTTCTTGCGATAATTCAGATCGCAGCTGACGGTCAAACCGGCGGCTTTCGCAGCTTTGACGGCTTCCAGACTCACCTCTGAACATGAACGCGAAATTGCCGGTGTAATGCCGGTAATATGAAACCAGTTCTTCTCCTTAAATACATCCAACCAGTCTATCATTCCTACTTGAATTTCTGCAATAGCCGAATGGCTGCGGTCATAAATGACTTTTGAGGGGCGAATGGACGCCCCATGCTCAAGAAAATAAATCCCTATCCGCGAGCCGCCTCTAATAATAAAATCTGCATTAACACCATAACCGCAAAGCGTCTTGCAGGCGGCGTCACCTAGAGGATTATCGGGAAGCCTGGTAACAAAATAGGATTCATTGCCAAGTTGTGCCAGCGAAACCGCTACATTCGCTTCGCCACCGCCATAAGTCGCCTGAAATTGATTTGCCTGAATGATCCGTTCGTAATTATAGGGTGCTAGGCGGAGCATGATTTCTCCAAATGTGACAATTTTTCCCGACATATTTTACTCTCCCATTAATCTCATAAAACTAATGTTGACGCCCGCGCTCAACTGCTTCAGTAAACTGCCGCGCCCGCCGTGTCAATCCGCTCCAATCCTGATTACTGATCATGTTTTTATCCAGTAGGGCGGAGCCAACTCCCAGACACACCGCTCCGTAACGGATGAATTCCTCAGCATTATCGACAGTAACACCGCCAGTAGGTGTCAACTTGATCCCGGGCAATGGTCCATGAATATCCTTGAAATACCGCGGTCCCACGGCTGTAGCCGGAAACACCTTTACGATATCCGATCCGGTTTCCCAGGCAGCCAGTATTTCTGTCGCGCTGAAAGCTCCGGCGATTACCGCTTTGTCGTATTGATGAGCCATTTCAATGATTTCCGGCTTGAATACCGGACTGACGATAAACTGAGCGCCGGCTTCTATTACATCTTTAGCTGTTGGCGCATCTAATACTGTCCCGGCACCGATTAGAAATTCTTCAGACAGCGAGCCACTGATATCGCGAATGATCGCAACGGCATTTGGCGTCGTCATGGTAATCTCTAAAGCGCGAACACCACCATCTGCCAGAGCATCAATAATTTTATCCAGGTGCTCAGCCCCATTTAAGCGGATGACGGCAACGATTCCCGAATTTTCAATTTTATGTACGATTTCTTGTCTGTTCATTATACCCCCGGTTATGTTACAATGAATGAGATTTTATTTTACAAAATCCTCGCGCATAGGAGAGAAGGTATCGATGAGGATACCGTCTTCCAGACAGACCGCACCATGACGGACATCAGCGGGAACGACAAAGGCATCACCGGTTTTTAATACTTCCTTTTTTCCGTCAATATTGACCTCAAATGCCCCCTTCTCAACATAGGAAACCTGCTGGTGCGGATGAGCATGTTCTGCCCCGATAGCACCTTTTTTGAAAAACACCCGAACCAGCATAAGATCAGTATCGTAACCCATAATTTGGCGACTAAGACCCTCTGCTATCTCTTCAACCGGAACTTCGCTATTTCTGATATGCGTTTTCATTCTTTCTCCTTGTTTACTTCGTTATTTTTATTCAACCGGCTTGATCTCTTTAGCCAGGATAAATACCGCCGCAACGCCCAGCGGTACAAATACAGCGATCATCATGAAAATTGGTATATACGATATTTTGGATATAACCGGCACGAGAAAATTCATAATAATGACGGAAAAAACACCGACGCTTCCACCAAGTCCGGCCAGTGATCCCACTGATTTCCCACTGAAAAGGTCACTTGGAATTGTTTGGATGTTGCCAATGGAAAATTGGAATCCAAACAGGACAAAGGCGACAATTAAAACGAATTTCAGCGGTGTATCAGCAAATAAAATTGTGGCTACCAAACCGAAAAACATAATAACACCTCCGGTCACGATCGCCTGTTTGCGAGCCTGGTTAACCGTTTTACCACGCCCCATCAGTTTACCGGCATAGCCACCGCCGATGATACTGCCAAGTGCCGCACCTACATAAGGTACCCAGGCAAAGTACCCTATCTGCTTCACATTAAATCCATATTTATCAGCCAGATATATCGGCATCCAGCCAACAAACAGCCACCAGATTGGTTCAAGAAAAAATCGTGATACCAATACTGACCAGGATTCACGATGAGCTAAAATTTCTCTAACCGTCAAGCCTTTAATATTTTTCGTGGTCGCTTTACTATTTGGTTGACCGGCAAGAATAAATTCTTTTTCTTCCTCGGAAATCCAGGGGTGATCCTGCGGTCCCGTTTTATTAATGATTAACCAAGGAATAATCCAAATCAGTCCAAAACAGCCAACGATCATAAACGTTATTTTCCAGCCGAATGCCGTCCATAGCAACGCGATTAAAGGTGGTGCAATGACCGAACCAATTGAAGCGCCGGAATTAAAAATTCCCTGTGCTACCGCGCGTTCCCGCACCGGAAACCATTCGGCATTACTTTTCACTGCACCAGGCCAATTACCAGCTTCGCCGAGCCCCAGCGTTACCCGAAAAAAACTAAAGGACAAAACGCCTCTGGCGATCGAATGCAAAAAGGAAGACATCCCCCAAACTGCGATCGTAATTACATATCCAAGACGAGTCCCGACTTTATCAAAAACACGTCCCGAAACCGACTGTCCGATAGCATAAGCGATCATAAACATATTTAAAATAAGCGCATAGTCCTGTTTCGTCATGCCCAGGTCCTTGGAAATGCTCGGCCACATGATTGCCAAGGTACTGCGGTCAATATAATTAATAACGGTTGCCAGGGCTATCATACCGATGATCCACCAGCGCAATCCTTTTACCTTTTTCATAATTGCTCCTATTTCTTATTATAGTAGTGTCAAAAGTTTTTCAATTTTCAAGCATTTCTCTGTCTAATTGGTATGGAAAACTCTTTCTTATCAATAAGGTAGAGATTTCATACTTTTCCCCTTTTCGTTCTCCCCACTCTTGACTGGCTTGAGCAGAGCCCTTTAGATTGCTCAAGATCAAGACAGACAAGAACTTACAAAGAATCACTTTCCCTCTTTTCAAATGCTTTTTTCATAAAACTTTTGACACTACCCTTATTATTCTGTCGAACCTACATCCAGGACGACAGCATAATTACCGGTCCATTGATACGTTTTCCCATTAAATTTCAGGTTATGAATACCTTGGTCGGAAGCATCAGAATTATTGACCATTATTCGCCAATGAATATTCCTATCACCAACGATTTCAATAACACTGCCATCTTCATTATAACCAATAACCTTCACGTTCTGTATAACCGGACGAGCCTGTCTTGAAATTTCGCGAGCTTCATTAAAATATCCATGTGGCTCAATCACTGATGCAAAAAGGTGAGCCGTTCCTCTCTGGCGGATAATAGTCAGTGGCTCAGAAATCAGATTAAAATTTGGATCCCCGGCACCAATCCTACCGAAAATTACTTCGGTATTGGGCACAAAGGATGTAATCTGTGTATAGTAACGGTTACCATCTAACCATGTTATAGATGGGCATTTTTTAACCTTTGCCCATGCCTCTTTCCATATGTGCTGATAGCCATAATCTGTTCCCAGTGTCTCCTGAATAGACGTATGCGCAGTAAAATCAAAATTGGTGGTAATCAACTGACCCCGATAGTGAATCGGATAATCATATTGATGTTCATCCTCACTTTCTAACCGATACAGGTCAACAACAACCGGAAATTCCAACCGCACATCCTTCACAAGCAACATGGTGCGCTGCATTTTAACACCAGGGTAATAGACATCGGCTTTGGCGCTCATCACCTGGACATTTGCATTTACGGCATCAAAAAAATGGCGCTCAGCATGAACGTTATCTGCCTTGTTACGATTAAACTTCAGTTGAGTTGTTTCATCAACAACCACTGTATTATGGGCAATTGTCTGCATAGCATAACTTTTATTCTCCGGCAGATAACGCCCTCCAAATTTCGGCTCGATATTTATCCAGCGGGCGTAACCATAATCGGGAATGATTTCCCGTTGCTGATCGTAAAGCATAAAATGTAATTTATCAAAATGACCATGTCCTAAACCATGCACCCCGTATTTCATAACAAGAACAGTCTGATTCTGACCTTCGCCAAAGCGAAGAATCCCAAGTCCACCCTGTTCCCCGTCGAATCCATCGGTAAATTCCCGGCTTTTCCAGCTATAATCGGGCACGGGAATTTGTGCTTGATAAGCTTTGGCTAATTCTAGCCCCAATGAGTTCAATGGTACTTCCTGCTGAATTTTAGCGATTCCCAGAAGGTTGACATCCGCACCATATCGGGAATAGACCAGGCTGTTGCCGTAAACAACCCCGGGAGCCCGAATATTCATTGTCCGGGAGGCATCGTTAATCGGGATAAAAACACCGTTGGGGTAAGTCGCCTGAACCGCAGCATAGTAGGCTTTTTTTATTATCTGATTTTTGAATTCGTATATTTTTAATTCCGGCTGGTTACGCTCAATGGCTTCTGCAAAAAACATCAGCGGACGCATGGCATAGCGAACATAATATGGACCCTCCATATAATAACCATCCGGTGCAAACAGCATTTCCACCTGTTTCAGAAAACCGCCATTGCCGTCCTTATTGGTCCCATAAAGCGCCATGTCCACATAATCCTGATTATTGAGAACAAAGCCAATCATCCCCACCGAAGCCGCCGTCCACATTCCATGGTTGTGAATACGATTGAACTCATGGGGATGGTCAACCGTAAACCAGCGCACCATAGGATTAAAGATATTGTCTTCATATTTCTGCCGGTCTGCCGAACCTAGCCAGTGATAAATACAATCATATGCCTGAGCAGTGTTCAGCAGCCAGACTGTTTCATTCAACATCTGGTGAAACAGCTTGCCGGGTTTCTGGTTATGAGCAAGCGGGTGCGGACCTAATGTTGGATACAATTCAGCATACTTATCAAGCAGATCTTTAATGAATCGGGCATACTTCTCATTACCAGTAATAGTAAACAGTATTCCGGCTGACTTCATGTCCCGGTAATTCTGTTTGTGTTTTTCATGTTCATAGCCGCCGGCTTCACCGGGTTGCGGAACCTCAATTTTATTTTGAAGAGCTGATTCCGTTGCATCCAACATTTTCTGATAGGATTGATCCAGTAGAGTATACTTACCTAACGCTTTTTGAATTGCCTTGCCTTCCTCCCGGCTAATGACCAAGGAAGGTCGTCCCGAATCTACTGCATGATCACAAGCCGTCAAGGATATAAGTAAAATCAAGCTCCAGACAATAGTTAAGTTCATTTTTTTATTCATTTTATAATTCCTCAAGCATACCCGGATCATGGCATATAAAGACCACCATTAACCTGTAGCGACTGACCCGTCATATAATCCGAAAGTTCCGAAGCTAAAAATAGGGCAACCCGCGCGACATCCCGGGCATTACCCAATCGTCCCAAAGGCACTATTCCAGCAACCTTTTTATGAATTTCTTCAGGCGTAAAAGTTGTGTGGAAAGCGGTACCGGCAATGAATCCCGGTGAAAGGCAATTGACATTAACTCCAACCGGCGCCAATTCTTTTGCTAAAGACTTGGTAAATGTCCAGATTGCACCTTTTGAAGCTGCATATGCCGCTGCCCCTCCGCCACCGCCGTCATGAGCCGCCTGTGAAGACAGATTAATAATCTTACCCGATTTCTGCTTTTTCATGTATGGTATTACAAGGTTGGACATCAAAAACGCACTTTTCAGATTTACATCAATAACCGTCTGAAAGTGCTTTTCATCAAATTCGGCTATTGGTACCCGCTGTATCAATCCACCGGCATTGTTTACAAGGATGTCAACTGAATTTCCAAAAGTTAATGCGGCATTAATTAGTTTTTGGGCTTGTTCCTTCTGCGTTACATCAGCGACAACAGCCTTAACTCTGGCACCGGTTTCCCTCAGTTCTTCAGCTTTCGATTCTAATAGTTCGACATCGCAATTGTTATTAATTACAACAGCGGCATCACATTCGGTAAATATTTTTGCGATGTCAAAACCGATTCCCTGAATGCTGCCAGTGATAATTGCCGTCTTACCTCTTAAACTGATATTCATCATATTCCTCCTTTTTTTTAAAATGTATAATATGTCATACAAATGTTTTATATAAAAAAATTTATCCAATCCCGTTAATGATTTTCTTAGAGTGCCGTTCGGCAACTTCCAGATGCTCAACCATCATTCGATAGGCACCCTCAGCGTCTTTCGAGCGAATTTTATCAATCACTTTTACGTGATACTCTATTGCTTCACTTTTTGCTGTTTCGACATTGGCATATACAAGGGTCCGAATCTTTGGCATTAATTTAAATATCGGGGTTACGATTACCGGAATAATCGGATTTTTACAGGCATTTGCGATAATCAAATGAAAATCACGGTCTATTTGCCCTTGTTTGTAGAAATTATTGATTGGACACCGTTTTAGTTCGTTAAGATTTTTTTCCAGTTCTTTAAGATCACTTTCAGTCCGATTTATGGCTGCTAATCTTGCAATTGCTGGTTCGATTATTTTGCGCACCTCGATGACGTATAGAATGTAATCTCGATCTAAATTTAATTCCAGAAAAAGGCTCATTGGTTTTATGACATGGGCTGACGAATAATTGTTGACGTATATACCGCTACCTTTGCGGATATTAATCAATCCCCGGGCACTAAGCATCTGTAACGCTTCTCTAAGAGCAGTCCGGCTGACACTAAACATGGTACACATCTCTTTTTCTGTCGGTAATTTTTCACCCGGCAGTACTTTCTTTTGGCGGATTACGTCCTCAATTTTTTCAACTATCTCCTGACTTAGAGTTTGAGAATTGCCTATTTTGGGGAATAAATTTTGCACAGTAACCTAATCTATCATTTTGTAATACATCTTACAAATCAAATATAAAACTTAAATTCTTTAATCCAAATATTTTTTTTATTATTCTTAAGATATAGATAATAGTGAATTAATCCCAATGATAGATATTATCAATTATACTGATATGCTGACATTTTTAGTGAATGCTTTTCGTTATCCAGTAGCGATACCCTGCCAATCTGCCGGTTCATTTATAAAGCCTGTCTCACTTTAAATATAAGACAACCTCTTTATTAACTGTTCATTTTCTTAAGCACAAGTTATCCGCTGGACATTTTATGCCCTATTTAACTTTTATTACCAAGGTCTGCTGTCAATAATTTCATATCAGAATGGACACTCCCCAGATTATCTTTTCTCCAATTACATTTTCAGATTGGTCAATTTCTCAGAAAGTATATTAGCTAATACTGGGAGTCGCTCGGATGTCTCTAGCCGCTTAATTAAATGACAATTTCAGTATTCTGATCAAATATATGAGCTTTGTCTATATTAAAGAATACGGGGATAGATTCTCCGATTTTTAATGAAATATTAGTCCTCGGTGAACGAAGGATAATTTGGAGGTTTTTCCCGGTAAGATATACAATCGATTCATTCCCAAGCGGTTCGATCACATCAAGGATTAACCTGACTTCCTGATAATGGATATCTTTTCTATGTAAGTGGACATCCTCTGGTCGAATGCCTAATACTACCGCTTTGTTTTTTATATTTTTATAATGAGAATTCTTTATCTGGAGACAGATATCGTTTTTTTCATTTTCAAAAACACCCTTGTGTAATACGCCGGGAATAAAATTCATAGCTGGGCTCCCGATAAAGCCGGCAACAAACAGGTCTTGCGGTTTTTGATATATTTCTGTCGGTGAACCGATTTGATGAATTTCCCCATCTTTCATCACTGCAATCCGATCGCCCATTGTAATTGCTTCGATCTGATCATGAGTTACATAAACCATTGTCGTCTTTAACTGTAGATGTAATTTTTTAATTTCTGTGCGCATCTGGACTCGTAATTTTGCATCCAGATTCGACAATGGCTCATCGAATAAAAAAACTTTTGGTTTTCGTACAATTGCCCGACCTAATGCAACACGTTGACGTTGCCCCCCTGAGAGTTGTTTGGGTTTTCGATCCAGTAAATCACCCAGCTCTAAAATCTCAGCTGCTTCATTCACCCGCTTTCGAATTGCCGATTTGGAATATTTCCGCAGCTTTAAACCGAAAGCCATATTATCGTAAACGGTCATGTGCGGATATAGTGCATAATTTTGAAAAACCATGGCAATATCCCGGTTTTTCGGAGGAATATGATTAACTAGGCGGTCATCAATGAAAATTTCCCCCTTGGTTATTTCTTCTAAACCGGCAATCATTCGCAGAGTTGTAGATTTTCCACATCCGGAAGGCCCGACCATGACTAAAAATTCACCATCATTAATTATCAAATTAAGATTTTTAATAATGGGAACTCCCTTATCAAATTCTTTAGTGATCTCTTTTAATGTTATTGACGCCAATTTTTCACCTTTCTTAGTTTATGATATAGAGCTTTTAACTGGATTAACCGCTCTGATTATCTCGGTTATCTTCTCCCGTTTTTTTGCCAATATAATTTCCATAATATTTTTGCATACATTCCGGACACATTCCGTGACTGAAGACCGCATTGGTATGTTCACTGATGTATTTTTCAACTTGGTTCCAGTATCCCTTATCATCCCGGATTTTCTTGCAGGATGCACAAATCGGGATTAATCCGCCCAACGTCTTGATTTCAGCCACTGCATCCTGGATTCGTTTTTGCAGGTATATTTCACGCCTTCTCATCTGGATCACCCGGAGACGATAACTGCCAAAGAAACCTCCAATAACTATAATCCCGATGATCAAGTAAAAGAATATCGTCTGATAGAAATGAGGTCTTAATTCGAATTCTATAATCGTGCTGGTGTCGTTCCAATCACCCGCCGGATTCCTGGCTGACACATGAAAGGTATAATGTCCCGGTTTAAGATTCGTATAATAAGCAGCCCGGCGGTTACCCGCCTCAGTCCAGTCAGAATCAAAGCCATGCAACCAGTAGCGGAACCGAACCTTTTGAGGATCACGAAAACTTAATACTGTATATTTGATTTCCACATTCCCTGGACCGGGAGGAATGATCAGATCGTCTCCCGGGTTCCGATCATTATCGTTAAATGATATATTCTCAATCTTTACCAGAGGTATTTGCAGATCCTCATAGATTTGTGACGGATCAATTGTCACCAGTCCCCTGATTGTCGGAAACCACAAATGACCGTCGCTCGTCTTCCAACCTGAAGGCGATCCATAACTGCATTCGGTGGTTTTCATGCCATCGGAAATTCCAAGAGAGAGGTAAGAAATCTTTTTTATTTCTCCTCTGTCATACCTTTCAATTGCAGCTTTTTCAATGCAATAGATACCTCCATTCCCGCTCATCCACAGGCAATTATAATTGTCCTCGATAATACAATAAATAACATCTTCAAATAATCCATCGGCGGTTGTCAAGCTGCTTAAGTGACTATCACGGAGACAGTTCAACCCGTTGCTGGTTCCAATCCAGACCAGACTGTCGGTATCTTCATAAATTGTCCACACAATATTACTTAACAATCCATTCTCGGTGGAAAAGTTCTCAAAGATATCGTCCTTAAACCGATACAGTCCAACGTCGCGGGTAGCAATCCAGGTGGAACCATCAAGACCTTCAGTAATTTCTGATATGTACTCACTGGTAAAACCCCATTCGAAATCAAAGTTCGTAACGACACCATCAACATAGCGATTTAAACCACTACCGTCGGTGCCGATCCAGACAGCTCCTTGACTGTCTTCCAGAATTGACCAGATATTACCACTTGAAAGACCAACTTCAGGTGTAACAGTTAGCACGATACCATTATCCCAATATTGCAAACCTCCACCATCGGTTCCCAGCCAGACACCACCGCGCCGGCTGCCGTATATTGATAGAATGATATTTGTTGCCAGACCATCTTTAGTTGTATAGTTACTGAATTTTCCATCTCTAAATTGACCAAGACCGGCATTGCCAGTACCCAGCCAAAGAGTATCATCACGATCACCATAAACACAGTAAATATAGTCATACGGCAAACCTTCTTTAATAGTATAAGTAGTGACAAAACCATTAAAAAATTGATTGATGCCCCCACCCTTGGTTGCCACCCAGACACAGCCTTCCCGGTCTACAAAAATATGACTGACCAGATTACTGGTGAGACCATCATGTTCCTTATAGACGGAAAAAATGGCATCACGATAAAGCGTTAAGCCTTGCCCTTCGGTCCCGATCCAGAGGCTCTGATCACGATCAATTGTCAAAGTCCAGACGATATTTCCCGATAATCCATCGGCAGCTGTGTATTGTTTGAACTGATTATTTTTCCAGGAAAATAATCCCGCTTCAGTTCCAAACCAGACTACCCCAGTGTCGTCTTCTATAATGGAAAACACATAATCGGCTGAGAATCCGTTGGATTCGTTAAACTTTGTGGTCTTTCCTTGGTGAATCGCATTCAAGCCATCGCCGTCAGTACCGATCCAGAGGGTACCGCGCGAATCCTTTAGGGTTGCCCAGATATAATCACTGGATAGCCCGTCATCCGTTGTGTAGTGACTGAAAACGCCTTCCTTCAGATAATTTAAACCACCGCCACTAGTACCAATCCATAACGTTCCTTCCTGATCAAAATAAAGTGACCAGATACCGTTTTCCGAAAGTCCGTTTTCTATGGTATAGCGCTTCATCCGATTGCCATACAGATAGAGCAATCCGCCCTGTGCAGTCCCAGCCCATAACCCACTGTCCGGGTCGGCTGCCAGTGTCCAGATATCATCATCAAGCATAGCGGGATATGTCTTCTTGTTAAAAGAACTGAATTCAACACCATCAAAACGAATCAGACCAGCACGACTTCCCAACCAGAGATAACCGTCCGTTGTTTGAGTGATTGATGTCAGCGTATTTTGCGGAAGACCATTCTCTGCTTTCCAGCTGCGATGGACATACTGGGAAAGCTTTTTACTCATCGTATCAGCTGCAGCCCAACTAACCAACATACAAAGTATTATAACTATTTTCAGAATTATAGAGTATTTCATTGGGATAATCTCTCGATTTATTGCTTGAACCTCAACAGATATTTTGACAGTTGTTCGCCCAGCCGCAGACAGGCATTCTGCTCCGGCTCCAAGTGCGGTTCCCCGGCTAATATCGCCCCATAATGAAGGGTCAGCTGTTGATCCACATAATCGGTAACTCCAAAGACCAGAAAACCAAAATTTATCAGTATCATCAAAATCGACTGGCAGGTAATCTCAGCACCACCACCCCAACCACCGGATGACGAAAAGGCACAGCCGATTTTCCCATTGATCTTACCCCAAAGTTCTTCTCCCAAATCATCCCAGAACTTCTTCATTTTCCAGGATACAATCCCCATATTCGTCGGCGAACCCACGGCAATCCCGTCACACCAGCGGATATCTTCGGCGCCGGCTTCAGCGATGCATAAAATCCGTACATTATGATGGCTGTTTTTTTTCGCGCCTTTTGCAACAAACTCTGCCATTTTCTTTGTATTTCCGGTTTGGCTGTCATAAATAATCAGGATATTACTCATCGTTGTCTCCAGGCTTAGAGTTGTTCTCCCCGAAATATTTCAAAATACCAGGAAGGATAGGGTTTCTGCGGCTGACTGATTTCATCCAGTTGTTTCACTTCTTCATCATCCAATTGCCAATCGGTGGTAGCAATATTTTCGCGCAGCTGGTCTTCATTCCGGGCACCGATCACAATTGCTGTCACCATTGGTTTGCATAATAGCCAGTTTAACGCCACCTGAGCCACGGTTGCATTACGTGAATTAGAAATTTGCCATAATATTTCAACAATGTCCAATCCTTTTTCACCATCAAAAGGCAGCGTTTCTTTGATTGATTTAATACGAGTGTTTAGCGGCCAATCTGAATTCCGGCGATATTTTCCGGATAGAAATCCGCCGTGCAAAGGACTCCAGGGCAGGATTCCCAAACCCTGATCTTCACACAAGGGCGCCAGTTCCCACTCCAGATCTCGCCCGACAAGTGAATAGTAAGCCTGGAGACTGATGAAGCGCTGCCAGCCGTTTTTTTCCTGAATAGCCAGGGCTTTCATTAGTTGCCAGGCAAAGAAATTTGAACATCCAATGTAACGTACTTTACCTGCTCTGATTAAGTCATTAAAAGCCCGTAACGTCTCGTCAAGCGGGGTGTTAAAATCGAATGAATGGATTTGATACAGATCAATATAATCGGTCTGCAAACGCTTCAGACTAGCCTCGCAGGCTTCGAATATATGCCGGCGGGAAAGACCGTCGCCATTAGGACCGGGATGCGTTCGAAACCCGCACTTAGTCGCAATAACTGCGTCATGACGCCGATTCTTGAGAGCGGTACCAAGCATCTTTTCCGATTCGCCATCGCTATAAATATCCGCTGTATCAAAAAAATTAATCCCGCTGTCCAAGGCAATATCAATCATCCCGTTTGCCTCTTTTTGATCCGTTTCGGCAATATGTCGCCAGCCGGCGCTACCTGTAAAAGACATTACGCCAAAACAGATCTCCGATACTTGCAACCCTGAATTTCCCAGATTTCGATAGTTCATCAGTTCTCCTCTATTCGGATGTCAACAGGCGTTTTACTTTTTCACCGGCGAGTTGGAGCGACTTCTCCGGAACCAGCCCACCTCTGATGCTGCTCTCCAACGCTTCGGCGATATATTGATTAACCTCTATCCGGAATCTGTCCGGCAGATTACGTCCCCGGGCATACTGAAGCTGTTCATTAAAGGACTGTTGCTGCGGATACTGCTTAAGAAATGTAATATACTCCGGATCCTGCATAACCGATTTACGAACCGGCAGATAACCGGATTTTTCAGCAAAACTTCGCTGAACTTCCGGCCTGACAAACCAGATTAGAAATTGCCAGGCTGCTGAAGCATCTTTGCATTTCCTGAATATCACTAAATATTCACCGGATAAATACGTCGCTCGCCCAGCTGCGCCCGCTGGTAAAGGGGCGACGCTCCAGTCAAATTTGATATGTTCCCGATAGCGGGGCAGATTCCAGGGTCCGTCTATAATCATAGCGACTGCCTGACTGATAAAACCCAGGTCATGCGCCATGGAAAAGCGCTCAAATTGCTGCTGGTGGTATAGTTTGCGCCAAAAGGACAGCGCCGCCACTCCGGCATCGCTGTCAATCATCGGCTGATTGTTTCTAAATATATCACCTCCAGCCTGCCAGACAAAAGGCGTCCACTGCATGGTCATCCAGATATTAAGCGGTCCAGCCGCCGGGAAGACCGGCACATAAAATCCAAAGCGATCATATTTCCCATCGCCGTTTACATCGTTACACAGTCGCATTGCAAAACTGTCTAATTCCGCCCAGTTGCACGGGGGATGGTCGGGATTCAGACCAACCTTCCGAAAGAGATCCCGGTTATACAGTAGCGCCAGCGTTGTAGCCTCCATGGGTATGGCGTACAAAGTATCCCGAAAAGTCGCTGCCTGCAATAGTTGAGGAAAAATATCTGGCAGACCCCAATCATAGAACGATGTGTCATCATTAACCAACTCATCCAACGGAAATATTTTCCTTGCGTTAACCAATCTATCCAGAAAATCGGCGTGCACCCAGGCAATATCCGGCGCCGTATTGCTTTGCAGCGCCGTAATCAGCTTCTGCATCAGCGCATCTCCAGTGGGAACATACTGGGCTCGAATTTTGATGCCCGGATTTTCATTCTCAAAGTCAGCAATCAGGTCATCCAGTATCGGTAACGTAGTCGCGACAAAGCTATGCCAGAATGTTAACTCGGTGCTATTTGAACTATCCGGTTTGGATTTTGAACAATTGGCTCCTAAAACCATATAAATAATCAGTACAAAGACGAGTGACTTTTTCATTTTTTGACTATTTTTCACAATATAAATGTCCCGGACGTTTTTTCCCAACCATGCTGCCCTCAAACCAAACGGCTAGGATGGATTCATAGACAATTGGAAAGTCGTGATGTTCTCCGGCTCTGGTAATGACACAATCTCCGGCTTGAACCCGATAACGCACGCCCTCCGAAACCACCAAACCTTTACCTTCAATGATTATCCAATATTCATCACAATCATGAAAATGACAATCGAATTCCGTAGTTCGTTCAAAGGGATTGGGATCGCCATGATTAATTGGGTTCTGACTTTTTCCAATCTGAAATATGCCATACGTACCACTCGGATTTTTCCATTGCCCACCCACTCTAATCAATTGGGTAGCGGTACTTGCCCGATACATCCAGCTCCCGTACCCGTCGGGCAATAATACCGTATCGTATTTTCCCAGCCGAAGCCGATTGTCGGTAAAATTAAGGTACCCGCTCCCATTGATTACAAAGATTATTTCCCGCACACTTTTTTGATTATACCGAACAAATGTATCCGACTTGATCCACAGAAATTCATAATATTCCAGCTCCGAAGATTTCGGAAAAGAATTCTCACCATATCTGATAACCGGCATTGTTTTATATTCTCGATAACTTTTTTACTGACCGAACCACTCCCAAAGTGCGTGTCGAACATCCATCATTATGCTCTTATTTTAAGTATGAGATATGATCTGATTCTAATCGTTCATCAAACCGATAAATCATATTCCTCCGGAATAAATTTCCCTTGATAACTACCTATCTCCATCTGATCCAGCAATTTGGCTTCTGTCTCCGGCAGGGTTGCCAATTGCATTTTTAACAAATCCAGCCACCGCAAATCACCGGTGTTGAGTTCAATCTCTCCGGATTGATGTCCTCGCTCCATAATTTTCAACGTTTCTTCGACACTCTTGATCGTCATTTTCAGCGGCGATTTCTGAACGCTGATTACTTTCACAAGTTCCATGACGATTTCAGGATGCAAAACATAGGCTTGCGGATCCAAATGGGCATCGCTTTCCACCATCAATCTTTGAAAACAATGAATACTCTTTTTGCCTTCACGCAGCGCCACATTCATCAGACGGCAATCGTAAATCAGTTGTTCCATCGAGACAACGGGAGCATATGTGCTCAACAAGCGGACATTCTGAACCGATTCATTACTCCACAAATCACAGCAGACGGAGGCGATATTGCCCAACGGACTCAGGTGAGCACATGCAGCGGTCCGCCCTTCCATCGAAATGGGCACCCCGGTTAATGCTTTTAGATAAGGTCCTTCATAGGCACAATCTTTTGTCGGTCCGACGGCACCTGATTGATGTGCCACCAGAGTGCGGGCAACGGATGCCACCCGATCAACCGCTGCCAAAATCCGCGGAATCATCTTCTTCTCTGCGAGTACCATGGCGGTATTAGCGAATCCACAGGCTGTATCTCCTGATGGAATCACATTATATTTGGACGCAATATCAACGATATGCGTCCATAAAAACCGCATATCACGAACACCCAGGACACCGAGTCCAAATACGATCCCGGCTAAATCGCCGTTGACCAATGCCTCATCATGCACCTGCTTGCCACCGATTGATTCGATGGCAAGCAGGTCGGCTCCTTCACGGGCACAAATTTCGAAGGACTCAAGCATTTTGTCTAAATACTGTCCGTGTCGCATTTTGGATGGACGTTCACTATCGCGGATATCTACCGGCGTTGCCCTGAGGGCGGATTTTAATCCCTCTTTATCGTGATAACGATCCAATGTTTCTCGTAAAATCGCAATGATTTCACCGCCCCACTCCGGGTGAAGTGTCATCGGTGGCAAGAGTTCACACTCCACCACCACAGCCGGAACGCTCAGTGTCACCGCTCGCTGGCAGATCTCCTCGATGATTGATTGATACTGCCCGCGCACCTCTTTCCAGGTAGATTCTTCTATCGCCATCGGCGGAAGTGTGAAATTGATCTCCGGATAGACCGCTCCTCCTCCAATTTTGAGCCCATGCCCATATTCCACCGGACGCGGCGCCCAGCCAAATAACAACTCCTGTGGATCTGTGATGACCGGATATGTCGGTTTCTCCTGTTTTTTCATGCTAATCAATTCCTTTCTGCTTTCATTTGATGATATTTTTTCAACATCGGAACATCGGAATTGATGTCAGGTCCAAAAAACTTGTATATGATCAAATCCAGGTCGCCGGTATTGACAACTTCGATCGGATAAATAGCGCGGGAATGACAAATTAACAGCTCATCCTTTTCAAAATTTAAGCCCTCTATTTCGAAATTTCCATAAGTTCCCTTACCACGCCAGACTAAAATATTATAAACACCCCGGTCAACAGAAATGAATTTACCGCCTGGATGAACCACCAGTTTTTTTCCGGAAAATTTATTTGAATTATAGAAAATCCATGATTCCTCTCCACCATTCTGACGGGTTCGTTCAATAATTATCGGCGGTGTATGCCGGTTTTCATAAAAATAGGGATCACCGTTGATTTCCCAGTCTATCATCTCCAGAATGGCTTTTTCCGCTTTTGTATTCCTGTCTTCGGTTGTGACATCTTTATAAAGCAATTCCTTTGAAATAATCCGTCCACCAACCCGCGCCTGCAGCATAGCAAAGACATCAGAGTCTTCCTGTAGTTCAATCGTCAGGGCAGAGCCCGGCGCATGCAGAGTCCCTGCGGGCACATGAAATCCGTCGCCAGGTATCTGACGGTAAGCCCGGGAGTACTGCAAGATACTTTCATCCCGCCAAGCCTTCATCGCCGGTAAAAGCAATTCATACCGCCGCTCTGCTGCGATATAGGGATGCACGCCAAAATAAGTTTCCGGTTCGAACCCCAATGGAACCTCTTCCGGAAAATAATAAGCCTCCTCTTTACTGTTACGTCCGACTTTACGGGCATCATTTTCCATCTGGTGCAGATGATACGGCAGACGATAAGCGTAGTCAAAAATTTTCGGCAGTCGTCCCAGCCCGCTATGATTTTTTGCATATTCAGCACCAATAACCAGCTCCGGCGCCTGTTCGACAGCCTCCTTTAATGTAATTTCCCGTCCTTCTCCCAGATTAATACAACTCAATCCTTCATTGGGAACTTTAATGCGATTATCTGCTGGTGTGGTCGAACCAATCCAACGCTCACAGATACCGCCCCGTTCACCTAAATCGTACATACTCTCAGGCAAACCAAGACGTCTGCCCGGCGGTAAAAAATCGCGGGCTACCCAGGCGGGTTTCAGACGCAGAATACCATTGTTGTCTTTGATCTTGGCTTTTAATTCAGAAACCTTTTGCATCATTATTTACCTCATTTATTACATTTTTATCATTTCCAGTCCAGAACCGGTTTGCATTTTGCACTGCTGACGTAACGGCTCAGGGCATCCCGCAGATTTGTGACAAATGGATCTTTACCATACCCCTTTTCCAATTGAAACGTCGTCAGGAGCAATTTACCGGCGCCCACACGCATTTGAACCAAATAGGCTGAATTCAGATGCAGCCAGCCCACATACATTCCCGCCAACACATCTTCGAACTGTTCCGCTGAAATTTCCGTGATAACATGGTCGGGCATCGCATTCAGGGCTTCAAATCCAAGCGTTGGACCGCCCCGCAGATCTGCAAAGGGCCCGGTTTGATGGACCACCCAATTCAGGTTGGAAGCCCAGTTACCATCATACCAATCCGCCTCTCTCGATTGGATTTTAAAAGGAAATCCCGCCGGAAATACCGACTCCGGTCCTGCGAGGCAAATCACATTCTGACCATCATGCAGATGAGAGAGAATACTGTCATCAATTTTAGTTGTGAAAATAACGCCTCTGTTTGTCGTATTTGGTATCGGCTGACGGCGCGGCAGAACGATGAATTCAATGAAATTCTGCGCCAAAATATTATTTTCGGCATCCGCCAGTTGGAAATCGATGCGACGCCGGGACGAAATTTTAACCGGCTTTGCCGGTACCGTCATGGCTACCAGCGGAAATACTCCCTGCGATCCGATACAGACAGTGGTCTCAGTGATTGTCTTTCCGTCTTCAATGAGATGAATTTTTACATCTGAAAAATTGTGTTTACTGTAATGCGAAACCGTCAGTTGAATATCAACGGATTCATCATCCCAATAGGCATATTTAGGAATACGGGGAATTATTATGTCAGGCTGCTGGATCATGGTTAACACTTCATGATCAGCCTTGAAATTCCGCCACATATCCAGCAATCCGTTACATTCCCAATTAATGTCGGTAAATTCAGTAATCACATAGCCCTGGATTTCCGGCTGCAACCGAATCTCTTCAATTTCCCACTTTAGCGCTCTGACCTGATCTCTTTGGCTGCATTCCGCTAATTCGTTATAGTCATTAAATATTCGTCGGTACCCAAAATCTTCAAATCGTTGGTGGACTCCGTTGGGCATCGTAATCCAATCATCCAGAAATTGACGATTAAACCAGAAGGGTAATTTTTCCGGGAGCTTCGGCAGTCCCCAGTTACCGAATTCTGAGATCAGCAGCACTTCCTCCCCGGTTTCCACGGCATCGCCATGCGGACTAAACAGCCAGTCCGGGCGCCCGGCAATCTCTTTGACAGTACGGCTGAATTTGTTGTGATTGTCCGGAATCGCCCAATAGGTATGATAATCGTTGATATCGGTCTTCAGGTGAAAATTGCCCCAGCAGGCGCTGTTATCCACGATAAGCCGTCCCTGAGCAGCGGATTTGGCATAGCTGAATTCATCCTTCAGCCACTGCCGCTGATCGGGCTGACCGAGATCAATGCCCCAGCTTTCATTGATCAGGCTGATGATCACCAGCGACGGATGGTTCCAGTCACGCTCCAGCATTTCGTCAAATGTCTGGCGGGAACGGATTTTCACACTCTCATGAAAAACATCCCAGTTGGGAATTTCATACCAGACCAGCAATCCGAGTTCATCGGCGACTTTCAGATAGCGCGGATCCGGAACCTTGATATGACAGCGCAGGGTGTTCAGCCCAAGCGCTTTGGCTTTCCGCATTTCATCTCGCAGATAGTCTTCCGAAGGAATTTCGTAGACGGTTTCCGGGAAAAAATCCTGATCCAGCGCAGCAATCATATAGAAAGGATGATTGTTGAGAAAAAATTTCCCGTCACGGGCACAGAATTCACGGAAGCCAAACCGTTCACGTACGATATCGTCGCCCAGCCGGACTTCCAAAGTGTACAGATTCGGCTGTCCCACATCCCAGAGCTGCGGTTTGGTAATTTGCCCGCTGAATTCCATTTCTGCAAGGGCAAGATCAACTCTCCGGTTTGTAGCGAAGACAACCCTGCCACCCGGCTCGCGGAGAGTCAATTTTAATTTTATTGGATCGGTACTTTGTTGGCTGTTCTCTATATAAATCCGGGCTTGAAATGTGCCGTCTATCTGTGAATTTATCTGCACCCTTTTGATGTAAACTGCCGGTTTCGCAACTAATCTGACCTCCTGCCATATTCCGCTGGTTTGAACGTACCAGTTCTGTTTACCGTGAGGGATATGCCAGTAGCTGATTCCTTCGGTGCCAGTCTCATCAGCGACGGGATCAACTACCCGCACTAAAATTTCGTTGTTCCCCAATAACAGCTGTTCCGTAACATCAAATTCAAAGGGTGTATAACCACCCTCGTGTTCTCCAACTAATTTGCGGTTAACATAGACCCTGGCAAGATAGTCTACGGCTCCGAATCTGAGTAAAAATCGTCGCCTGGAAGGCAGTGATTTCATGATAAATGATTTGCGGTACCATACGACTCCCTGATAATCCAAAAGATTTGAATGGAGACGATGCCAGGAAGCGGGTACTTTGGTTTTTTGCCAACTCTTAATTATCTCAATATTATCAATGGTTATATATTGGAGACTGTCCGGCACCAATTCCCACTGACCTTTGAGTTCGATTAACGAGTTATTACTACAAAAAGAGAGCATGATGAGGTTGAAGACAAATAAACACATAAACGACCATCTATTCATTAGTAAACCTATAGCGATTTGATCTTCGATATTTACACCAGCTTTGGATAAAAGATAACTCCAGGATACGATCAGAATAACCGTGAGAGCTGCTGTTAAATTCGTTTATGTAATAGTCAATTACAGATGGCATCCAATTAATGAACGGTGTACTGCCATATCCTAAATCCTGTTTGATTTTATCAAGACTGAAGATCGCCGTGCGACGGGTATTAAACGGAAATACATCTCCATCAGGTGATGTGCTAAAAGACAGATCATCAAAAACAGACTGTTCTACATGTATTAACTCCGGTTGCCGGTTTAATAATCGCCCCAGCTCCAGTAAATATTCATTCAAAGTAAAAATTTCTTCGCTTGCGACGTTGTATGCTCGACCGATTGTCTGAGAATTCTCGGACAATGCTGCAAAAGCGCTCGCTACATCTTCTACATAAACCTGCTGAAATGCAAAATCACCACAGCCTGGTACAAGTAGAGGACCACCATCCAGGATCCGTTCAATCCAGAAAAAGTCCCGAATCATCGGATCGCCAATACCCGAAATATAAGTCGGTCGCAGTACCGTGACCGGGAAGATTTTTTCATCATGTGCCTGCCAAAGAACATTTTCACATTCCCGCTTCTGAATACCATATTCCATACCGAAAGGATTTCGCGGAAAATAAGACATCAAATGACTCTGATCCTGATCCTCAGTAATCGGGCAGCGCACATTATCGGAAACCATGTATACCGAGACAGTGCTGCAATGAATAAACCGCCCAACTTTGTTGCGAAATACTTCTGCCGCCAGCCGTGACTCTTCGGCATGATAGGCAACCATATCATACACGATGTCGAAATGACGATGTCTGACCACAGATTCCAAATCAGATTTCCGCCGGCGGTCACCAGTCTGAATCCGGGTCCCTTTTGGCACCGGCAGCACCGGGCGGCTCTTGCCACGGTTGGTTATTGTCACCTGATGCCCACGCTCAACGAGAATATGCAGCAGATAACTGCTGATGAAACCCGTACCACCAATAATCAGAATTTGCATTATTTCACCAATAATATTTTGCGTGTCAGGGAATGATTATTAAAACTCAGCCGGCATAAATAGACACCACTGGGCAAACCGGCGCCATCGAAAACAATCTGTTGGGCGCCCGCCGGCATGCGTTCATGCACCAGGGTTTGCACTTCATGTCCCAGCAGATCGTAAACGCTTAATTTAACCAAGCCTGCCTGCGGCAGTTCAAACCGGATATGTGTGTATGGATTAAACGGATTGGGATAATTCTGCGCCAGGTTGAACTGGTAGGCTGTGACCTGCTGATCGTCAGGTTTGACATTTACAATAACCATTGAATCAGCCAATAATAACAGACTGGTCGTGTATCCCGGAATCGTCATATCAACATTGGCTAGCTGTTCAACAGTTCCCGAATGGACTGTCCCTGTAATCAGATCTGACAGGTAGTAGGTTTTGGTGGAATCCAGATTCAGTTCGGCAACCGGCAGTGACAGAGTGATATTCTTAGCGTCCGCCATCATGTTAATTATACCAAATAGGTTCTCAGCTCCCGCTTGCCGCTGAAAGGCATAGGCATAGTAGGCGGGCTGCACCGGTATTTCCCGGATATTGGGGCTTCTCAGCGCGGCATATTTTTGTCTGATTTGACATAAATATTGATAAAAATCAAACAGCCCGTAAATATCCCGCGAGCGGATTGTTTTGCTCCGTTGGAAAATCCCGTAACTTTCGTAAGGATGGGTATTGTAGCCGATTTCCTGACCATTATACAACATCGGTACCCCATTCAGGGTAAAAATCAACGTCGCCACCATTTTGGTCTGAGTCAGATTGTGGTTACGGAGAAAGGGAATCATGTCGTTGTTGCCAATAAAACGCAGAATCAGGGCGTTTTCCGCATAACCGGTCCCGTAATTATTCAGCACATTGCGCAGCCGGTTCACCCTGTCCTGGGGATTGAGCGCATTAAAAATCGTTAATTGCTGTCCCGTCCACCAATCCCGGTAATCAATCTCCCAGTACCATTGTGACACCCAACCCTCTCCGGGTGCCCAATCGAAAGCTACATCAAAGCGTTTGTCGAAAACCATTGACCAGGAGGCTTTATCCTCAGCCAGCAGCATGATTTCCGGTTTGATCCTTTTTAGTACTAGCCGCAGATTTTGAGTAAATTCAGGGCAGCGTGCATTGACTCCCCAAACTGCATCAAAACGGTAACCGTCAATATCGAATTCCTCCAGCCAGTATTGACACGCTGCCGTCATCCAGTTGCGGACTTCGGGATTATTATAATTAAAGTTTGGTAATTCATCCCAGAAATAGTTGATGAAGCCTTTATAATGACTGTAATGTTGGGAATAGGGAGCATCATCTCTATCCCGTTGGTAATAATGGTAGTAATGTGACGCAGTGCCATATTCTAGGCTGTGTTGGGCATAGCGATGATAGATCGAGGAATGATTGATAACAATATCAAACAGGACTCTCATTCCCAGCGTATGCGCTGATTTAATCAGATCATGCAATTCTTGCTCCGTGCCATAATCTGAACGCACGGTGAAATAGTCAATCACGTCGTATCCGTGCTCACCCCATTTAGTTTTACAGACCGGCTGGAGCCAAATGGTGTTAATTCCTAATTCCCGCAATTCCGATAACTTCGCTTGGATATCAGGAAATCGTCCCTCCATCACAAAGGCATAGGGAGTAATTTCATAAATTACCGCATCGTTGATCCAGGCGGCATGATCACGGCGGATATCAAATGCTGTTACACTATCCGGACTAACCGTTATCATAGTACGTGCACGGACCGTATCGTACTCCGATGATATACCCATCAGATTGAAATAATATTCACCACTGGGCGCCTGATCCGGTATTGTCAGTTGCACCAGCGGACCATTGCTGCCGTTCAAACCCAGCTCAGCCGGATTTTGCAGATCCTCTGTCCACTGAAAACTGACCGGTAAAGAGTCAGGATTTTCGATTATCCGCCCATGCAGAGTGACATTGCGGTTTTCTACCGTTGCGAAGGCTTCCGGTACCGGCTTCAGCGACAATTTGAGCTCCAGGCGCAAAGTATCCGAGACCAGAGCGGTATCCTGATTCGTCACACAGGCAACAAACCAATTCAAGCCTGATTTCAACGGAATACTTGCTCTGAAGCTGGAATCTGCGTCATTTATTTCTATGGGAATGACGCCGTTGTTCCAGCTGATAACTCCCGTCTGAAAACCGGTCGTATCAATTTTACCGGTAATCGTCTGGCTTCGCTGCCAGACTTCAGCATCATGCTGCAGCCAGGTAATTGTCTGAGCATTGATTCCTCGCCCCATTAATAGTAAAATAAATCCGCAACTCAGGTAAGCGGCATTTGAGAACAGATAATGGTTTAATTTAGTCACGAGTACTTTCCATAGGTTTTGGCGACTTCAACCATCTTGAACAGATTTGCATCAGGTGTGTCCCGTCCGCACTGATCACCGGTGGACAGAATGAAACCACCATCATAGCCCACCTCGTCAATCAGGCGTTTGCATTTTTCCTCGACTTCAGCCGGCGTCGCGGTCATCATGAAACTGGTCGTATTAATGTTGCCTTTAATACACAGTTTTTTACCAAATCTCTTTTTAACCATAGCCAGATCAACATTGCCGCTGGGCGGTTCCTCCATCGGTTCCATGGAAGTCACATCGCTCTCTTCGGCTACAATCTCTACCAGCGGCCAGGATCGTCCGCAAATATGTAGATGACAGGGGATGTTCGCAGCTTTACAAAGCGCAGCGGCTTTTTGAATAAAGGGCAACTCGTATTTGCGGAAAATATCCGGCGAACTAACGCTCAGACTGGCGCTTGAACCACCCAACATAATGATATCCGGTTTTGCTTCAGTCATCGCCCGCACATTAGCCAACGCCCATTGCATCCAGAAGTCATGCACTTTCTCCATATAGCTGGTTTCCGTCAAAAGATCCAAAAACACATTTTCAAAACCGCCGTCCCGATAGTTGAACCACCAATCCTGGAAAACAGGAATCATACCGAGGTAAACGCCGAGATCACCGATCACATCTTTATCAAAATACTGTTTCTCATACTTCCAATCACCCAATCCCATCCAGAGCTGCAGCCTTTCGAAATCGGTTTCCAGATCTTTGACCGGTTTCTGCTGCCGCCAAGGCGCTTCATCGGCAAAGTAGAGTTCTTCTTCGGTCAAAGGACCTTTGGGGGTCTGACAGATACGGCGAACCAATTTACCCTCGGGTACATCAATTACTTCAGAGCTGAATTGCGGGGCATCCGGCGAACGAATTTCTTTTAATCCTCCATACATATAAAAACCGTCCATACCAAAATATTTGACTGCATCCACATATACTTCACCATGAGTTGCGGAAGTCCAACCATAATGCTCACGACCATCTAAATGAATTTCATAAAAAGGACGCCCGTCCAGCCGATCCGGCACCATGACGGATATATCCGGACTCACCGGGACATGATCCGGCTTACCACCTTTTAAAGCTATCAATAACCGTTCTTTTGATGTCATATCTATTTCCTCTTCTTTGTATTCTCCCGTAAACGGTCCCAACTTTCCAATAATTCTTTCAGCCGCCAAAATGAGCGCTTGGGTTCACATGACTCTGTTACCAAGCCACCATTCACAATAAAAGGTCGAAAATTGGAAAAGTCATACCAATTAATGGCTTTGATATTGGACTTGCTGTAGTAAAGTGTATAGACCTGTTCCAGCCAGTCAGCCTGCAGTTCTTCATCCCAGGGTCTATGCCAGTCGTAGGGAATATCTTTAATCCCCATACTTCCATCCATAACAGTCTTAAAGGTCGGTCCCGAAGTCGTTCCGATTTCGGTGATATAAATTGGTTTATTAAATCTTTCAAAGCGCTCAAGCATCCGCATAATGTCTGATAGATCACGGTATCCGAAATAAATTTGAATTCCAAGCACGTCGTAATCCACACCCGCCTCAGCCAGGTCTTCGACAAATTGACGGGTTGAACGCAACGGTCTGGTCGCATCCATGCGCGCCATACGCCCCAGTGCAACATATTCGCTCCACGGTGCGCAGTTATTGATCAAGCGCTGAACTTTAGGATTTGTCTCTTTTGTCTTATCACAGGCTAAGCGGACAATTTCCGTGATCTGTTCGGGGGTGTGATCGAAAATATTCGCCCAATCGTGATACTCGTTGACCACCTCCCAATGCAGAACATTATCCCCATAATGACTTACAAGATCGTGAGTATGCTTTTCCACATAGAGTTTTAACTGATCGTAGTTTTTATCCTTAAGCCATTCCGGAGTTACAATAGGATGGAACCAGAATAGAGGTCGTCCTTCAATAGTGATATCATTCTTTAACAGAAAGTCAGCAATATCATCTTTGATGCCCCAGTTATAATCACCTTCTTGCGGTTCAAAGAGGGGATACCAGGTATCCCAGATATAGTGAGTCAAAGTCGCAAAATTAAACAATTCTGTGAAACGCTTTGTAAAATCCTCGGACTTTGCCCATATATACTGGCGACTTTCACATCCAAAATAAACCTGGTCCCGGCGTTTGTTAAATTCAATCTGACTTATCGCATGTTCCAGCTCCATCTTTTCACCAGCCCAAAGGGCATAGTATAAAGCACTATCAGCAAATCGGGCACACTTTTCCCCATCTGAAAAACACTTTTTTGCCATTTCTAAGTATTCACGGGATAAATTAATAAAGGCTTTTATTTCAGGAGTAAATCTTGTTCCGGACTTTTCATACCGCTCTTGAACGCCTGAATTGCGAACAACCCGACTATTTGCGAATTCATAATTTAAATTCAACTCTCGGTTACCATTCAACTCATCCAAGGCATACAATTCACCGCCATTATCAGCACAAAGGCTACAAAAACCGAATCCCTCAATAAACCACTGTGTATTCACGGTGAACCGGCGTTTCCTGAATTCCATAGGTACAAGAATTCCATCGCCGGTGATTCGCATCTCTGAAAGAAAGGGGTCCATGTTTTCATCAGTAGCGTACACAAAATTCATCTTCGGCATCCACGGATGGGGATACGGCTTGAACCGTACGGATTTTACAGACTTAATCAATGGACTAGAAAAAGAGTGCATTGCCGGCCAGATGGTTAATCCGGCGACTCCGAGCGCTGATCGACGGATAAATACACGCCGGTCAATATAATTCTTCATATTAATCTCATAATGTGTTGTTTAAAATGCCCCAATCGGTCTTCAATTTAAGCAATCGGTCCACAGCCGCTTTACGTTCACCCTTACTAGACCTTAACAATCCGCCATTTTTAAGGAATGAATAACCATCAATAAGGTCGTACCAATTGGCAGCCTTTATGAAGGGTTTGCTATAGGCGTAAGTAAACACTTGTTCCAGCCAATCCGCCTGCAACTCCTCGTCCCAGTGACGATGCCATTCATAAGGAAGTTGCGAATAATCCTCGTCGGGATCGAGAAATTCCTGGCTGATTCCTTTAGAGGGCGCTCCGACCTCTGCCAACTGAACATCTTTGCCTAATTCCTTATAACGTTCGATAACCTGAAGATAATCCGCAATCGGTTTACGCGTAAAATAGACCTGTACACCGATAGCATCAAAATCCACGCCGGCATCGATTAACTGCCGGGTAAATTGAAAAGGGCTGCGCTGGGGATATTTCGCCGGTAATTCATGCCATTTCCCCTTTTGGATATACTCGCCGAAGGGGCAGCAGTTGTTGATTAACAATTTAATGTTGGGGTTGGTATCCCTGGCAACTTCACAGGCAAACCTAGTCAATTCAATTGTCTGATCGTGATTGAGATGTAATTCATTTGCCCAGTCATGTAATTCATTGACGACTTCCCAAACGCAGATCCTGTCGCCGTAGTGTCCAACCACCGTCCGAATATGTTTCTCCAGGTATCTCAAGATTTCCGGATATTTTTTTTGTTTTAGCCAATCCGGGGTAACCCAGGTATGCGTCCAGAACAGCGGGCGGCCCTCCACATTTATTCCCTTATCCAGGAGCTGATCCAGCAGTTCATCTCTTGGACGGAACTGTTTGTTTCCTTCTTGCGGTTCAAAATCGACAAAATCACCCTTCAGATAATGGGTAATAGTAGCGTAATTAAACAATTCACTAAAACGATCCAGAAATAGTTTTTTTTCCATCTGAAAATAGCCGCGGCCGTCGCAACCAAAGAGAAATCCGGAACGTTTGCCTCGATTTTTGATATCATAACGGGCTTTTTCCAATTCAAGCAGTTCGCTGGCAATTAGTCCGTATTTTAAAGCGGTTTGAGACAATTCGGCACACAGTTCAGGATTCTTTTCCTTAAGCTGCGCATCATCAAGATACGCTTGTGCCAGATCAATGAAACTCTGCAGTTCCCGTGAAGGCAACCAGTTTTCTTTTCGAAATGTATCAAAACGACATCGGTTCCTGAAAATGCGCGTTTTTGCCAATTCAAAATTGAGATTGAATATCTGTTCTCTGGAACCTGACAGCGTGTAAAACGCACCCGTATTATCCGCCGGCATTTGGAGATACCCGTATCCTTCGACATTCCAGCGCACCGTAATAAAAAATCTCTCAACACATCCAGTATCAGTGACCACAATACCGTTTCTATTCACAGTAATATCGCTTTTGAATGTGTCGCCCCATATATCACCGGTGAAAACAAAATCATCCAGGTGAGGTCCACGACCGTTCTGCATAAAATAGGGTTTAAAAATGATTTGACTATCTTTCATGTAATTTATCCTTTTCTGACTCCTAATGCTTTCCAGCGCTCCTGCAGCTGCATTAAGCGCTGGTATGCTGCTTTTGTTTCTCCCTGGGGTGAGCGCAGCAACCCGCCGGTCTTGATCCAGGAATAGGGATCGACAAAATCATACCAGTTTATCGCTTCGATCCAGGGTTTACTGTAAGCTAATGTGTACACTCCCTCTAACCAGTCTGCCTGCAATTCTTCATCCCAGTGCCGGTGCCAGATATAGGGTTCCGTCGGCATGCCCAGTCGACCAGAATTGATCGATTCCTTCGTCGGTCCTGAAGATGTACCTACTTCGGTTAACTGTACCGGTCTACCAAATTTTTCCAGTCTTTCAATCAACAGAATTGTATCCTGCAAATCACGATATGGGAAATACATCTGCTGTCCGGTAATTGTAAAATCAACATCGGCAGCCACTAGATCCTGCATAAATTGATGCGGTGTCCTCTGTGGATATTTGGCATCCAGTTCACCCCATTTCTTCAACTGAACATACTCAGCGAAGGGACAGCAATTATTAATCAGTCGCTGCACTTTAGGATTAGTGGATTTGGCAACATCACAGGCGAATTTGGTAACCTCCACAATCTGTTCAGGTTTTAACTGCAATTCATTTGCCCAGTCATGAGCTTCGTTGATGACTTCCCAGGCATACATACCATCCCCATAGTGCCCGACCACCTTTTTTACATGATCTTCAATATATTTCAGCAGTTTGTCGTATGACATATAACGGAGCCAGTCCGGTGTTGTGGAATGATAAAACCAGAATAGTGGACGACCTTCGAGCACAATGTCTTTATTGCGTAATTCTTTAAACACCGCATCCCGAACATTGAAATTCTTGTGCCCCTGCACCGGTTCGAAATCCTGATAATATCCGCTGAGCAGATAGTGCGTGATAGTGGCATAATTGAAAATCGCCGTAAAACGCTCCAGAAACAATTCCGGGTCCATCTGATAAAAGCTGCGGGAATCGCAGCCTATGAAAAAGTCCGGACGGTATCCCTGAAGCTGAATATCGTACGCTGCGCGTTCCAACTCCATCATTTCTCCAACTCGCATGGCATATAGTAACGCTTTCTGTGACAGTTGAGCGCATTTTTCCGAGTGGATTTCGGTTTTATCGGCATCCTGGTAATAGCTCTCGGAAAGGTCACTAATCGCCCTTACCTCTCTGGACGGTTGCCAATCACCTTTACTCAGGTAAGCCAAGCGCCGTCGGTTGCGTAACACTCTGCTTTTCGCCAGCTCAAAATTTAAATTCAGCTTCCGGGTCATCCCTTTTTTTGGTAATTGATAGAATTCTCCTCCATTGTCAGCCGTAATATAGATATAACCAAATCCTTCTACATTCCAGCGTACATCAATACCAAACTTGTTTACTCCTTCAGTATCGGAAATCTTTACCCCTTCATTTGAAGATGTAATGTTAGAATGAAATGCATCCCAGTGTGCATCGCTGGCATAAGCCCAATCCAGCAAATGAGGTCCGGACCCTTTTTGGATAAACCAGGGTTTGAACAGCAGCTCGCCACCTTCTCTGTTTATCGGCGTCCGCTTACTGGTCAAGACCAACGGACTGGCTAATGCCTTACCCACCAGTAGACTACCCATACCGATATAGGCTGAATTTTTTATAAATTTTCGTCGTGTTATTTTTGGCATTGTGACTCCATCAGACTGTTTTTTATTTTTCCAACTGTCTTCTCATCCTTAACAGGCGATCGAAAGCCGCCTTTTTGGCTTTGCCTCTGCGTTTATCTTTTAGTAAACCGCCATTGTCATAAAAGGCACCTGTATCGATAAAATCAAACCAGAGCGTTTCTTTTACATACGGTTTACTATATCCAATTTTAAAGAGTGCTTCCGCCCAGTCCGCCTGCAATTCTTCGTCCCAAGGACGATGCCAGGAATAAGGTTCTTCCGGCATTTTCATTCGTTCACTTTTTATGGCTGCTTCACTCGGTCCGCTGGAAGCGCCCAGCTCTGAAATCTGCACCGGTTTACCAAAGGATTCCAAACGTTCCAGGTACAAAATATAATCTTGCAGATCCCGGTACTGGTAATAGAGTTGCTGCCCGACAATATCAAAATCCACACCCGCCTCAATCAGATCACGGGTAAATTGCCATGGAGTTCGTTGGGGATATTTGGCTTCCTGTCCTGACCAATTTCCATGATGAACATATTCAGCAAAGGGACAGCAATTGTTGACCATTAACGGAATATCTGGTACAGTTTCCCTGGCAATATCACAGGCAAATTTCGTTAAATCTACAATTTGGTCCGGATTCAACTGCACTTCGTTTGCCCAATCATGAAACTCATTCACGATCTCCCAGATAACCATTTCACTTCCGTAGTGGGAGAGCACATCGCGGGTATGCTGCTCAACATATTTTTGTAACTGACCGTAGTTTTTTTGCTTCAGCCATTCCGGTGTCACCCATTTATGAAACCAGAATAACAGGCGGCCTTCGACCTGGACATTATGACGACGCAGATCATGAAAGAGCACATCTCGTAATGTAAAATTGAGTTCGCCCTCCCGCGGTTCGAATATATTCATTTCCGGATCGCCATTGACCACAAACGTCAGTGCCGCCAGATCGAACAACTGCGGGAAATATTCCATGAAGAGCTCCTTGGACATTTCGTAATAAGCCCGTGCATCACAGCCGAATAGAAAATCCTTACGGTAGCCCCGTCGGGTTATATCCCAGTTCACTTTTTCCAGCTCCAGCATCTCGCTACCATGAAGGGCATAATACAAAGCATGCTGAGATAATTTTCCACAAGCTTCACTCAGGCGATTTTTTCGGCAGGCATCTTCCAATAAATTCGCGGAGAGATCAATAAAGGTAACAACCTCATAAGAGGGGCGATATCCCTCCTTTTTAAATTTTTCCAATCGCTTACGATTCCGAACGATCCGGCTGCGGGCAATCTCATAATTGAGGTTATAAACAGTCGGTTTTCCAGAACCGGGTAATACATAGAATTCACCGCCGTTATCCGCGGTGTAGTCGTTATAACCGAAGCCCTCGACATTCCAACGCACATTGATTCCGAACCGCTTTTTACCTTTTGTATCTGAAACCTTTACTCCCTCAGAATCGACCCGGATATCGGATCGAAAGGTATCCCCGTTTTGATCAGTGGTAAAAGCCCAATCCGAAATGTGCGGTCCGATCCCTTTCTGCACATAGAATGGTCGAAAAATCAATTCGCCTTTTACCGGCGACGCTGGTCTCTGAGTGCCGGTTGCTAATGTGACTGCGGCGGTGTGATGTGATTTTTCTTCAGCGGAATTCACAATCACGTTGCAGGGACAGTTTTGTTTGTCATTGTCGGAAGTCTTCATACTCTCGCTAAAATTTAATTGTTTTCTTAATTACTATTTTTTCACCGGAATAGATCACGGTTGCATCCGGAAAAGCGGCGGCATCAATACCTGCGCTGTGATTATCTTCCGCCCGGACAATGTCCAGTCTGCGCTCCTTTAAAATCCCCGGAAATTCTCCCTGACAATTGCCAATTGTCAAGAGTTGATTGCGATCATTCCATTCAAATGGATTAATTGAAAACCGACCCTTTTCATAATTATAATTGTCGCCTTCGTCTTCATATAGATCAAGGGCTGCATCAGCGCCGCAATATAGTCGAATCTCGATAGGATCCGCCGGCTTTTCTCCGGCATATTCCTGTTTCGGTCCCGGTGGTAGAAACGATCCCGCGTGGACATAAAGTGGCATAATATCGATTGGTACATAATTACCACATTCATATAGCAGACATGTCAAAATGATGAACATTAGCGCTGTCGTATATTTTACAGTATTGATAAGCAATTGATAATCCTATTTGTTTTCATATCCCGAAGGGACCCGGAGGGCAATTCCTGCCGGCACCGGTCTTCCAAATTCCGGCGTACCGTCTATCCGCCAGCTGAATTTCTGCATGCGAACATCCCGGTCCCAGCCGGCGCCGCTATATTTTGCGGCGTGATAAATGATCCAGTCTTCTTTACCATCCGGGGACTTCACAAAGCTGGCATGCCCCGGTCCGAATACCAGATCCGTTTTTTGAAAAACCGGTTGTGGATGTTTAATCCAGTTCTCCGCCTCGAGAGGATCGTCGCCAATCAGAGTGAGTCGCCCCAGACAGTAATCGTCAGTCCAGCTGCCACTGGCGGAATAGATCAGGTGAATGGCAGTGTCCTTTATCAGTACTTCCGGTCCCTCGTTGACGAGGGGATCGCCCACTTTTTCCCAGTCGTATTGCGGACTGGAAATCAATACCCGTTTCCCGTTCACCGTCCACGGGTTATCCATCGCCGCAATATAGAGATGCTGATATGTATTCACAACTCCTTCCCATCCGGACCAGATGAAATAGAGCTGCCCGTCGGACATTTTCAGCACCGTACCATCGATCGCCCAGTGGTCATCAGGCGTCGCAATTCTACCCTTGAGGATAAAAGGATCCTGCGGATTCTGAGTCATGGATTCCAGGACATACATGCGATGATTAGCGTTTTGTCCGTCATCGGCAGCGACATAGATATACCACTTCTCGTCCAGGTAATGCAGTTCCGGCGCCCACAGGTCATAGGAATAGGATTGCCCCACTTCGGGTTTCCAGACAACAGTCCCTGCTCCATCGCCAATCTCCTCCAGGCGATCCGAGCGGGAAACCCGGATTTTTTCATTCTTTGAATAGCAGTAGAGGTAGTGATTCTGCCAGCGGATTACCCAGGGATCGGCACCCTCATCCACGATTGGATTTGTAAATGTTTCTAGCAAGGAATCTTTTTCCGCTTGCCTGTCGGCTGAACAACCGTTGCAGAAAATTCCTGGAACTCCGAAATAAATAATCAACACTTTAGCAGCTGACGCTTTTTTATGATTTAATACCCTCTGTAAGAGACCCTTAGTATTTAAAAACAAGCCGCCCTCCATTGCTGAGCCGGGAATGGGAAATGTGAGGGTTGGTCAATATTTTGCCATTGAATGTCATTTCCAATTTTACCTCGTCCGCCCGGTTTCCGCACATTTTTTCGACAAACAATTCCGCGCCGGAATAATAATCATTATTAAGCCGAATCGTTGCTTTGGGAAAAAGTGGAATTCCCAAACGATAATCGTCAACTGCCGGACAAACCGGATAGAATCCCAGCGCCGAAAAAACAAACCAAGCCGAAATGGTTCCCGCATCGTCGTTGCCAGGCAGACCATCCGGTCCAACACCGAAATTCTCATTCATGATCTTTGCAACCAAACGCCGCGTCTCCTGTACTTCGTTGGGAAGATAGGTAAACAGATAGGGATAGGCGATATCCGGTTCATTATTAATGGTGAAATGCCTTTCCGAAAAGCAGGTTTTCAATTTTTCCGCGAAAGTCACTGCTCCGCCAAATAATTCCATCAAACCGGGAACATCATGAGGAACAAACCAACTATAATTCCAAGCATTACCTTCCACATATCCGGGACCACCGGAACCTGCCCATGTCCCAGAGCCCTCAGTTGTCAATGGATTAAAGGGTTCCATCCATGAACCGTCGCGGCAGCGGGGACGCATAAATAGCGTCTTCTTATCGAAAAGATTCCTGTAAAGCCCGGATCTTTTAAAAAATTCGGAGGAAATATCCTCTTTTCCCAGGCTTTGAGCCATTTTTGCAGTTGCCCAATCGGACAAGCAATATTCGAGAGTAGTTGAAACCGGTCCCCATACCCACCAGGCTCGGTTCGTATCCTGTTCAAATGGAATATAGCCATACTGCAACATTTCATGATAACCAGCCCGGATTGGCGGCGCTGATTCACCCGGATTCAACAGCGCAGGTTTGAGCATTGCCTCCAGCGCCAGATCGGCATCAAAATCCCGAATCCCCTTTATATAACAGTCCGCTATTACGATAGGTGCCGGATCACCGACCATCATAAAAGTCTCATTTCCGGCTAATTCCCACTTTGGTAGATATCCGGATTCCTTATACATATCCAGCATACTCTTAACTATTTCAGATTGCCGTTCCGGATATAGCAGAGTCAGTAATGGATGCAACGTACGATAGGTATCCCATAGCGAGAAAATTGAGTAGCGCACCCGTTCCTTCACCTTTCCCACACCGCTCCGTCCCATTAACGGATAATCACCATTGACATCGCTAATAATATTAGGATGAATTAAGACATGGTAAAGCGCGCTGTAAAATTTGATACGGTCGCTTTCGGTTCCACCTTCAAGCTGCACTCGCGCCAGTTGCCTTTGCCAAGCTGCAGTAGCCGCTTTTCTGACTTTTTCAAAATTCCAATGAGGAATTTCCTGTTCAAGATTTTCACGGGCGTTGTCGGTACTCACATAAGAGATACCAATCTTGACATCAATGGATTTTCCACGTTTGGCATCAAAAATCAGCCAAATACCCACTTCATCTGTTTCTGTCTCCCCAAACTTTTCCTTCGATATTTCTGTGCCTGTCCATATGCCTGATCGCTTCGCCGGTTCACTGAATCGAGCGACAAAATATACACGCTGCCGATTGTCTTCACCGCAGAAACCGCCAGCAATATTATATCCGGCGACCTCATCCGCAGAGACAATCTCAACCATTCCACCTTTTATTCCCCCGAGACTGCTGCCAGCATTGATAAGGATATTAATTTTATCATCAGTGGTCGGAACGAATCGGGTAAATCCGCAACGGATGCTTGCGGTAGCTTCCACTCTAACACTCGGTTCTTCCAGAAAAATGGCATAATATCCCGGCTGAACCGTTTCATCTCGGTAATGACAGCGATAGGATTGTGGCTCGGATTCAATATCACCGCGCGACGCTGTTAAAATCACACTTCCCAGATCAGCACATCCTGTTCCGCTGAGATGCACATGGCCCAATCCGTAAAACCAAGGTTCGCCGTGAATATATCCCGACGGCGCCTGCTGATCGGTGTGCGGACTCACCGATACCATTCCCCATGGTCGTAAAGCACCGGGAAAGGTGTTACCGTTTCCTGCTGTACCTATTAACGGATTCACATAACAAGTCAAATCGTTGCGATGATTACTGCTGCAATAAAAAATCGTTAGCATTGCTGTCAGAATAAGTCTAAATGCTCTCGGTCTCATCAATGGATCTCGCGTCATATCTTGATAAACCATTTTTCTTTCCACATCACCCAGGCAACCAGATAGATTAACAGCACAAAAACAATAGTAAACAGCAGAGAGGCATTGATAGGACTGACAAGCGGAAGAAAAATTGTTTCGTAAATAACATCATGCAATGTAGTGATATTACCATTGGATTTTTGCCAGGCGATTGCCCATGACAGATTAGCCAGAAGTTCGGCTAACGTAAACACGGTAATCGCATTCATGCCAAATATGACAAAGGGTTTAGCCCACTTTCGATAACCTTTGATATCCACAATCCAGTAAATCATTGCCAGGCAGATCAATGCCCAGCCTGCCATGAAAACGACATAAGAGCTGGTCCACAAGTTCTTATTGATCGGAAACCAGACATTCCAGATCACTCCGAACAGCAACAACGCATTCCCGGCTACGAACATGCCGGATGTCTTTTCGGCTGGCGGACGCGGTTCCTGCAACCAATACCCCGCCAGCACCCCGCACAACACTGATGCAATTGCCGGAATGGTACTGAGCAAGCCTTCCGGGTCGAAACCCTTGACCGGCGCAAAATACCAGGTATGCCCCGCCAACAGGTGTGAATCAACATACCAGCATAAATTTCCTGCCGGTTGCAGAACACCCGCACCATAGCCGGGCACCGGAATCCAGGCAAGCATGAGCCGGTAACCAATCAACAAAACGACCGTCCAAACAATCTGTCCGTAGCGTGTGCTATACAGATAAATCAGGCTTGCGAATAGATATGCCAGACAAATACGCTGCAGGATACCCATGATGCGCCAGCTGGAAAATGAGAATTGGTGACCGGGGACCAATCCGAAAGGAAAGCCATTAATGAATAATCCAATCATAAATAAAATTGCCGACCGCCGTAAAACATGCTTTAATAATTGTCGCCGAGAAGCGCCTTGTTGCAGCCGCTTTTGAAACGATAGCACCACCGAAACGCCTACCATAAACAGAAAAAATGGAAATATCCAGTCAGTAAATGTCCAGCCATGCCAGTCGGCATGCTGCAGTGGAGCGTACACATGCTCATGGGAACCGGGATTATTAACCAGGATCATGGCGGCGATAGTTGCACCACGGAAAACATCGAGCGCAACCAGTCGTTTTGAAGGTGCTTTGACGTTCAATTCATTTTCCATAAATCCCGCCTGAATTACCACTCCGTAAAAATTCTTGATAATATACTTGATATTTCTTTTGATAATCCTGCACCGTTTGGCGATAACTGTAGTCCGTAAGACCTTTCCTTTTTTTCCATTCGATTTCCACTATCCGCGTATCGGGTTTTAAGTACAGCTTCCTCTGCTCAGGTATTAATTCTTTCCCATCAACAGCCACCTGCCGCACCCTCATAAACCACGGTAAATGCAAGATTAACGAATCCGGCTGGGTATGAAAATCGTTCTCCAATCTAATAACCGCTTTCCGCTTTTGACATACTAACTTAAAACTAACCGCACCAAAATCAGTAGGCGCATTCTCCACCGAGATCGTCTCACCAGGTTTGATCCATTCCGGTGAAACAGCCGATAACAGATGCAACTCGTCACCCTCTTCCCGTACCAGCATATTGCGCAGCAAGGTGCGGTATTCAGCGGCAAACCAGCCATGGGGCACCAGATTCATCCCAAAATCCCTAGTCTTCCAAGGTAAAATGGAAAATTCAAATCCAGTTTGAGTACTGCCGGTATGTAATAAAACGGCATACATATCCTGGATCACTTGTTCCTGATCGCCCAGGATCAGCGCTGTCTGGGTATTGCGCATTGTCAGGTAATGATGCAACCAACGTCCGTCGCCATAGGTCATCAAACCTTCCTGGTATTTATCTTTTACTCGATCAAGAGTCGCTCGAATCCGTGGATCAGATTTATCAAATATAGGTACCGGATAGAGTGATAGCAGATTGCCCCAGTCCTGACCGCTCAAGGTATCCAGTCCCGGTGGAATGGTACCGCCGGTTTTTTCCATTACTGTTTTCAGGCATTTTTCCAAAGATCGATAGTAGTCATCATAAGCGTTACTATATAATGCAGAATCATCATCTTCGTTCAAGAATTCGGCGATCAAGATTAGGCTCTTCAATCCTGCCAGTGCCCAAAAATTATGACCGGTAACATGACCTGTAATCAATTCATTATCACCCGGCGTCGTCTCCGGCAGCAAGCCTAAAGAATCCTCAGTACGTACTTTCTGCAACCACTTATAAGCTTGCCTCAAATATGGATATACTATCCTGGCATATTCAACGTCCCGTGTCATTTTAATGTGTTGACCAAAAGCCCAGAGCGTCTGTCCCCAGCCGTCATACTGCCCGCCCTGCGACAGGAAATTGCCGTCCGGACACTGCCAGCGTAGAAAAAAATTGAGGCTCTGTCGCGCCAGATCGGGATATCCGGAAAGATCATACATACGCACAATGAAAGCCGCATCCCGTAACCAAAAAGCGTCATACTGAAATTCATTGACTTTCTGAACATAAAATGAATCAATTTTATCCCGGGCAATCAGATTGTATATCAAACTTGCTTTAAATACATCGGTAACCTTCTTCTCGGGTACATTAATTTCAATACCTTCTGATAGAATCGATTTCCAAAAATCAATGGTCATATCAAGATAATTATCGAATCGGGCTGCAGCCATCCGCCTTGCAAAAGATTCTTCTTCGGGCAATGCCAGGTACGGCATTTTGAAATCCATAGTGCGACTTTCACCGGACGACAGCGCTAATTGATACTGAACGATCCCAACCGGTGTTGTCGGCAGTACATAAAGTGTCATCGGATCACTCACCGGCGGTTCGTTGTAACCCATCTTCCAGGTCATCATTCGATCTGGTTGTGGTATTGTCGGAAATTGATATAGAATTTTCCCGTCCCGGGTCAGCATATTATTCCGAAAAGTGTAGAACCAGTCCTGACTGAATTCGTCACCAGCCTGTTCGAAAGCGCCGAGTGTATCTGCGACAATTGGTCGTCCAAAACGATTATCGCCGACACCCCAATCGGTATTGGCATCGTTCTGATACCGAACGGCTGTCGCAAACCAAACAGTTCGCTGCTGTCGGGTAGGATTTTGAATTTGAACTCTGATAAAATTAATCAAAGGAGAATCTGGGTTCCCATCAAGAGTAGCGGCAAACATTTTAAAATGATACAATATTCCGTTATCATCGTAAGTATAACGTATCACTGGAAGAAAGCCATCCTGGAGTGTTTTTACACGCTTATGAACCGGTTGTGGTGGATTGCCTGTGAAAAACATCAGTTCCCCTGAACCGGTGTACAGGTAACCTTCCGGCGTTACCAAGGTCCCTTCGCGGTGATCCATCCAACCCAGCACATCGGTCGGTTGACTGAAATAGCAAAAGGGTTCATCGGGATCATCAATGTCCGGAGAGACCATTTGAGCGAAAACACTCAATGACCCTAAAGAAATTATCAGTAATATGTAACGAATCCGCATTCTTTGTCCCTATTATTGGGGAAGTGCCCAATCGGTCAATTTGACATTAATCGTTACTCTCCCTATTTGCGTCTGTTTCGATTTCAAAATCCAATGAATTATCTGGTCTTTACTCCCTGATTCAGGTGCAAAGGCAAATGCCTGTACGGGAATCATTTCTCCCGGTTCCAGGGCAAAATCACCCCCGCCGGCGACTTCACTCCAGCCATCAGGGTATTCGGGTTCCAAGAGAACATTCTGCAATCGCGAGGTATTATTGACAATTATCAAAGGAAAATGTACGTAACTGCCATACGCCACCATGACTTCTGGCGGAATCCGTTCCGACAGATGATCTATCTCGTGACTGCGGTAGAATCGGCGGTAGAATTCAAAAGCCCCGCCCATCTTAATCTTAATTCCCTTCCTTTCTTCCTTAGGATAGACAGATGGAGCCTTATAATCAATTGCCTCTATACTAATTCCCTCAAACACAGGGTCGGTAGGTTGACAAGGAATCAGCGACTTACCAAAAATCAGATGATAACGATTCAGCCACTGGATAAACGGTTGCCAATCGCCACTCTTTTCAGCCTGAATAGCGACTTCCGCTACATCACCCTGTGTCAGGTGATGTTTATGCAGACGGGCTGCCAAGCGGTAATAAGGTTGCTTTTGAGATGGAGAAACAGTCCGGATGTCAAAAGCCGGTCCCGGTGCCGGAAACGGCTCCTCCCGGTCGGAAAAGTAATAAAGCTTCTTAGTCTGCCAAGGCAATAGCCCTTCGTTATTATTCCCAATATCATAATGCTCCCGGGGAATTGCAACCTGAGCTGGAAAAACCGTCGGATCGCCAGCCAGGTCGAAAGCCTCTGTCACAATAACACCAGTCGCCTGATGATCGCCATGGTTTTCCCCGGCGACATACCCGGGAAGCCAGGTAATAATAACTTCCGGTTGGGTTAAACGAATAATGCGGATAATCTGCTCCAATGACGATCCATGCTTAACATTTCTCAGAGAATGGAATACGTCTTGTCCCGGCGTATCCCTACCGTCTAAGAACCAGACATTTGTAATGCCGAATTCCGCCAGGGCACCGCGTACCTCAGTTTCACGAATAAGTCCCATCGCAGCCGCTTGCTGCCAGCCATAACTATTACCACCGCCACTCCCGTGATTGGTGTACACCGCTGCTACTCGTTTGTGATCATCAAATATTGCCTTTGCTAGATAGCAGCCAATTGCTGTTTCGTCATCTGGATGAGGAACTACCAATAAAATATCGGTCTTCATTCGAGCATCTGGATTGGGAGATTCTGCTCTGATTTTCATCAATGGGCTCAATTCAAGAATTATAGTAAGGAGAATAGTCCAAATGTTGTATCGCATTGTTTTTTTACCCCTTTTTAGTCTTATTTATTACAACCGTTGCCTTTATTCGTGGTTCTTTTACCCAAAACGTCCAGATCATTGTGGCTGTAAATGCCGAGACTGCGGATATACTAAAAACCACCTCATATCCAAAACTATCAGCCAGCCAACCGCCCAGCAAACCCACCAGAATAAATGGCGAGGTGACCAAATTAGCCAGCGATACATGGGTTGATCGGTCCTGTTCGCCGCAGAGTTCGGCAATAATGCTCATACGTGATACCTGAATTGCCGACTGTGTCAATGCAATTGCGCCAAATACCAGCATGTAAAGCCATAGGGATTGGGCTACGACCGCCAGAACCGATGCCACTAATGCAGCGACCGACGCTCCCAGCAAGTTAAGACGATGCCCCAGTCGGTCTCCCGCAGACCCGATGATTAAATTCCAGAGGATTGTACTCGTCATAAAAACAATCGTAAAATAGCCAACATAATCATCGGAGAGTTGCATGCGGTGCAGCGCCTGCAATGTGTAAAAACCATTGGACATAAGAGCCATAATCAGAAAAGCATCGGCGATCAGAAAATTCCGAAAATTGTGTTCTTTTTTCACTATCTGCGGCAAACGTCTCAGAAAGTGGGATAGTTTCTGTCGATCAGGTGATGGATTGGATTCGGTCTCTTTCAGCAGGATCAGAAAGATGTAGGAAACCATCATAATAGTAAAAGCGCCGAGAAAGAGAATGGCAAAATTACCCGGATAAGGAAAATATCCAAGTACATATTTGACAATCCAACCACCAAAGACACCTAACAAGGCACCAAAAAGTACCCGCATTGCGAAAAGCCGACCCCGAATCCGAACCGGAGTAATTTTCGCAATGAGGTCAAACCAACCGGGTAGATTAAGACCACCCGCCACCGCGCTGAGCGTAAAACAGAAAAAGAACAAAATCAGGGCGAACAAATCGGATACACTCCCAACAATCCAAAGAGAAAATAGCGCAAGTAAAAACCACGGCAGCCTCTGTATGATAGCCGTTTTCAAAACAAAACCCTTCTTATATGGTAGCGTACGGGCATGTCCGGCGACAAAGATTTGTGGAAAATTAAATCCCAGAATCCAAATAACCTGAATCAGACCTACTAGCAGGTTACTACCGCCTAGGCGTTTAACAAAGACCGGCAAGACGGTTACCATTGAGACCAGGCTAAGTCCAAATGCAAAGAGTGCTCCGTCTGCCCAATTTAGCAGAAAGTTACGACGTACAGTTTTCGGATAATTTCGAATAGAAAGATGATCAATCACGGTAGGCTGTAACCTCCCGGGGTTGAAGGCATATCTGGTAGGAACTCCCATTTCCCATAGCGATACCTGTTATTTTTTGATCGGAAAAAATTTCCTTTATTTCGCAAGGTTTAAGTTCAGGAATAGAAACAGACGTTTCCACAGCATTATCAGTTAGATTCCGAAAAATGAGCATATTCTTTCCCGAGGAATTTTTTAATCGGTCAATCCTTATTCGAACACCAGATAAAATCTCCGGAATATCCAGTGACGTATATTTTTTCACCAACGACATTAGGAACTTTCCGACGGAATTTGTCTTGTTCCGGTATGAAGGCATAAAAACATAGGAACCAAACTGTAACGCCTTACCCTTACCGAATGTGCTCAAGGTTACAGCTGCTGAGCCGTCAGGAAAACTGCCTAACACGTCTGCTCCTCTGGATACTAATCGGGTCTGCACCAGGCAGCCCTGAATTTCCAGTGATGATTTTAAAATTTTTATTTCTATGCCTTCATCCAGTGGCACCGGATCGACAACTCCTTGACAGGCTTGAAATACCTCATCCAGTCCATACCCAGGAACGACAGTCGCGTGACGCCCCGCTTCCCGGTTCCAACCAGCCAGATAGGCTTCCGCTATCAGTAGACCTCCATTGGCGACCCAGGTTTTCAGTTCATCAGCTAGTTGGCGACCAATAATATAAGGAAAAGGAAGAATAATTAGCTGGTACCGGTTGAGTAACGTAGTATCAATCTCATCAGGATGAATAAAATCCACGGTAATATTATTTTCATAAAGAGCCCGGTGAGCACCTAAAAGCGAATCAGTGACGTTTTTTTCATTCCCGGTAGCCGCCCAACCAAAAATCTGGTTTTCGGGATGATACAAAACTGCCGCCCGTGCCGGAAGGGGCTCGACTGCGGATAAAAATTCTTTATGTTTCTGAATGACATTACCCACATTGGCATAATGCTTCAACCAGGGCGTTTCCTTACCATCCAGAGTTGTCAGTCCCCAAGTCGGCGCCTCCCGTCCTAGTATCTCCGGTCGGTACTGCCAGAATACAAATCCCTTCAGGTTGCCGGCTATTCCACTAAAAATGAAGCGCTTAATATCGTTAGAATCAATAGAAGGCGGGAGGTCCAGCGTATAACCCGGCAACATGAGCATTTCGGCTGAGATGACCGGTTTCCCGCGGGCACAGGAACGCAGCATATCAATCATCATCGGATCGTCCATCTGGGTAAACCCGTGTAAATCGCCAAAGCGTCCAACATTCCAGGGGTCACTGGCAGTCGAAGTAACCGGAAAGCCCTGGATAAAAACATGATGACACATCAGCGGATGTTTTTTCTGATCGATTTCGCGGGCAATTTCGAACCGTTTTTTAACGTTTTCACCAAGAGTGTGAACAAAGAACATGCGCCAGTCAATCAAATCATTAAATGTATTTCGGGTTAATGGCAGTTCGACCTCATCAAAAGAAGAATAATTCCGATTCCAGGAATTATTCAGATTGTCGATTTCCTCATATTTTTCTTTTAGATATCCTTTGAATTTTCGACGACAATTTTCACAATAGCACAGCATGTCGCCCATTTTTTGCGCATCATCTGCATAAACCCGCATTTCTGCCATACTGCTGGTTAGCTCCGGTTCACTGCCGACATTCCAGATTGCCAGCGCAGGATGATCTCTGTATCGCTTCACGGTTTCTGCCAAAAATTGAAAAAAATGTGCCATGACACCATCGTGATTAAAACAGTAGCCTAATCCACCAATCTGGCGGTGCGGTTGAGTCTGAGGAGCAATTTTTCGTCCCGCCAATGTGACCATGGAAGCATCGGGATACTTTCGGTATATCCAGGCAGGTGCCACATCAAAAATCGTATTCAGCATCACCTTCAGCCCGTTCAGTTGGGCTAAATCCATGAGCCGATCAATATCATCGAAATAAAAATAGTCTTCCGATGGATTATTCCAGCGCCACTGGACCCAGAACTTGACCATATTAAAACCATATTGCGCCATATTCCGAAGGTCCTTTTCCCAATTCTCCTCATAAGGTGACGGCGCCCGATAGTACTGTGAACCAAATGGTATGAAATGTTTTTCTGAAATATAATTCATCTTATCTCCCATTGTAAGGAATAGATATTATTCACACTCAATAAAAGCTGGAAAATAGATCAGAGAACGAATTGTCGTAAATGCTTTAATCCCAACCGCAGTCCGGTTTTAACTTTCTCTTCAGTACCTTCCCAAACCGGGTCTTCATGTTCGATCGAAAGCACGTAATCATATCCATATTCCTGCAGTTTCTGGATGAATCTACCCCATTCGATTTCTCCTGAACCGGGCATACGATATCGCCACCAGCCAGACTTCCAGGGAGTAGGTTTAACCTGTTCACCAAAAATACCAAATCGGGAAATCCCTTCCTCCAATATTTCAGTATCTTTGGCATGAGCATGGAATATTTTTGAGGCAAAATCTTCAATTACGTACAAATAATCAATCCCCAGCCAATAGAGGTGTGACGGGTCAATGTTCAACCCAAAATTATCGCTGGGAACCTCATTGAACAACGCCTCCCACAGCTCTGGTGAATAGGCATAATTACCCGGCAATCCAAACTTTACCCAATTTTCCATAGGACAATTCTCAATCATCAATTTTACACCCTTATCCTCAGCATATTTAAGCAGGTCTCTGAATACTTTCCCAATTTCTTTGATGTTTCCTGCGGGTGATAAGTCCGGATTTGCGCCGACGAATGTACCAACTAACTCGACTTTTAAAAGTGAGGCGGTATCAATCACCTTTTTCAGATGATTAATAAAATAAGCCCGTTTTTTTTTGTCGGGATGGATATTATTTTCATAGAATGCAAAACCGGAAATTTCGAGATTATATTGATCAAATAGTGCTCTTACCCGTTCGCTTTCTACTTTATCAAATTTAGCGGCATCAATCTGCCGCGCCTGATAATCACGGTCGGAGCTGACCGGCCAGGCGGCTAATTCCAGGGCTTGAAAACCCTGTACGGATGCCCATTTAACCAAATCCTCCAATCCCACTCGCGGCAAGCAAGCCGTTAAAAATCCTAATTTCATATATTCCTCCATCTTTTTTATCATTACTCATGTCAGATCAATCCAACGCTGCTTCTGATGACTTTGTAAGACTGCTTCGACTATTTGATTCTCCTTATAGCCATCTTCAAAAGTGGCAAAACCGACTTGATCGTTGATGTTTTTCCCATCTTTAAAGGCTTGATAAAAGTGGATAAACAGGTTTTTAAAGGCATCGGGATAACCTTCGGGATGACCTCCTGGGTAATGGGCATACGCCCGGCTTTCTGAATTAAGAAGAGCCGGATCCTTGACCAATTCCTCATTCGGTCTATCGCGATATCCCAGCCAGAGGCGATTGGGTTCTTCCTGTTTCCAGGCGACCGACATCCGACTCCCGTTTATCTCGAAATCGAAGCAGTTTTTATGTCCGGCACTAACTTGGGATACGTTGAATACACCCCGTATACCCTTATTTGTCTGAAAAATTACACTGCCGGTATCTTCAGTTTTGATTGTCACTTCCACACCCTTTGTCGTTTCCTTTGACGCTTTCCTTTTGAATGTATCCACTTCAGTCTGCGGTCTTAATCGCTTTTGATGTATGGTATGTAGATCGGCAAACACTCTGGTAATTTGATCACCGAGCAGAAACTGGATCAGATCACACCAGTGCGAGCCGATATCGGCGATGGCACGGGAAGCCCCGCCCATTTCTTCATCAACGCGCCAGTTGTAATCGCTTTGATACAGCAACCAATCCTGCAGATAATGCCCATGCACCAAATAGATTTCACCCAGGGCGCCGCTCTTTATCATTTGGCGGGCATGTTGCATCAACGGATAATTCCGATAATTATAGTTAACAGCTGTCAGAATACGCTTCTTTCTCGCCAACCCGACTAACTCTGCTGACTCCCGGCTACTATTGGTTAATGGCTTTTCGGAGATAATCGCCTTACCTGCTAAAATGGCGGCTTCGTTAATTTCATAATGAAAACAATTAGGAGTACAGTTATGAATAACTTCAATATCAGGATTATTAATAAGTTCTTGCCAATCGGTATAACAATGCGGGATGTGAAATTCCTCAGCCAGCATAGATACTTTTGATTCAGAATTGTCAGCAACTGCGATAATGTTCACATTTGGAATGCGACGCAAATTTTCCAGGTGGGCGGTACCCATGAAACCGCATCCGATAATACCAGTAATTGTCATTTCCATCATATCCTCCGTGATTTTCTATTCTTTGCTCGCACGATCATTGTTCTCGTCTGAGGTAAATCCATTTTCTGCTTGGAATTATAGAGACAGAGTGCCGGTATGACTCCCAGCAGTTCGTAAGCTGCTTCCTGCATCGCAAACTGCGGATGGGATGGATGCCGGGTCAATAGATGTGCCATATAGCGAGTATATTTTCCAAAAAGGGTAGCGGATACAGGATGGACTCTTCGCCAATGTTCGGAATCGTCCATCGCATGCACATCTGCTATGGAATCGATACCATGAATCTGAGCAAAGGCAAATGGTCTTACAATATGTTCATGCAAGCCTTCACCGGCAAATAAAATATCCGGAAAAGCGCGTTGCAACCGTTCTACATGAGTTCGCATTCCGGCAATGAAATTGGGTCCGTTTCTCACATTGAACGCCAGTAAAGTCTGATCCAGAAAAATCGCATCAACATCATACTCGGCAATCAATTCACCTAAAACAACGGTCATTAATTCGCCCCATTTGGAACTGCCCGGATTAATGTAAGCAAAGTAGGGCTCGGTCACCCAATCACCATCAATATCCAATCCCCACCCGAGCGGGCGATTGAAAACGTCAACCGCCTGATATTTCCGGAATTCCTTGAATCGTGGATGGGAAAAGGTCATTGCTAATACATTGGTATGCACCATGACTCGATACCCCAATTTATGGGCTGTATTGACTAGGTGCTTGAAACCATTCCTGCCGCCCATCTGAACACTGGGATGATAATCCGGCGCACGGGAATCAATACCATTGCCGGCAAAACCTGGCAGATAAAGCAAGGTTTCTGCAGGCGTATACAATTTTTTCCACTCATACAAGCGGGATTTTATTTCATCGAAAGTATGGAAAGGAATGTCCGATTCCCGATTGGCGCCCCAGATTTCAAGAATAAAATTAATATTTTCGGTCCATTCCGGGAGATCATAACGGGATATTAACGGTTGCAGCTGAAATGCCGGTTCCATCCAACTACGGTATTGCTCCACTACCCCTTTCCAACCGTTATGATAGGTCTCCACGTACCAGTCACATTGTAAAGAATTCTTTTTTAAAGGTGCCGCTGCTTCATAGCCGTAAGTCCATTCAAAACCAATCGTTTGTTTTCGAACTCGTAACAGTTTTAGATTGGGTTTCGAATCGTGAGAGTAGAGCCAAATACCACTCTGGTTATCAGATTGTCCGATGACAAACTGGGCGTTCCACCAAAATGGATATTTGTACGAAAGCATTGCACCAGCCGGCATATCCGTAGTCAACTGTTGCCCGCCCAATGCCGGAATAATGATATTATCAATGTTTAGATTGTTCAGCCGCCACTCAACAAGCCATAATGGCTTTTGCGAATGCCAATCAGACTGTAGATGAAGACCACTATCTGTAAGTGTTAGAGTAACATCCACATGGTATCGACCGCTAATGTCAACACAACGAAACTGACACCAGTTCATGCCACTGCCAAGCCATCTCCCTTTAGTCAAGAGAACCGGATCCGAAATGGCATCTGGAAGTCGCAGTAGAAAACATTGTTGAGCCCCTTCACAAATGATATAATGACGGTTTAGGTCTTGCAGCTGGTCAATCATCAATGGACTTTCACCAAAAGTGATTTTTATATTGGCATTTTGTAAACTAACGGGCATTATTCTACGATTTCTATCGGTTGTACCGGTTTCTTCTCAACATCTGTATGGGGAGTGCCACGTTTGAAAATTACAAAATAGGATGATTCCTGTCTTCCAACAGGCAGACAGGCACCATGCCAGACACCCGGGTTTACTATAACAGCTTCACCTAAGCTGACCTGAAATACAGCCACCTTTTCACTCTTCTCTTTATCAAGTAATAAGGGAAGCAAAAATGGAGCCTCAATGGGAATGAGAATCTCCGGTGTTTCGACATGCCTTTCCAGACACGATGCAACCGACTTTGGCTGATAATAAACGGTACAGATTCCGATCTCTGATTCACCATCAATATAATAATGAGCAAGGTCTGACCAGAATTTAAATTCCAACGACTGAGCGGTTGGAGCCGATTCTGGAAAACTGACAACTTGACCATATTGACAAAAATTTTGGTCTGATATTCTTTGGATTTTAATTTTGACCATCATCCTTCCTATGATACGATTTTGAAGATATATATCTTTCCGCCAGACATTTCTACATTAAACAATTGGATTGAATTCCCTTCAACCTGGAAATTTTTCCATGACGAACCATTTCCCAATTCATCAAACAGTTGGACTTCGTATGCGGTTACATCCGGAATACTGATATTAATAATTTCATGACGGTTATCCGGTACCAATTCCTGCGGTTTAGCGGGTCGTTTTTCGGGAACACAGGTTGCCAACCATGCCAAAATAATGACATCGCCATTATTCAATCTAAAACCATGCACCTGTGCATCTGAATGCTCTAACAGGTTTACATTTAACTGATCATCAATATTTTTATACGGCTGGGAAAATAAGCGGTTAAAAAAGATCAGCGTCTGTTGAGCTGGTTTTGGGCGATAATCGGGATACACAATTCCCAAATGCCGGTTATTGTAGTTATCCCCAATTACCTCCTCACTCAGTGGCAGGTCTTTGATCTCATACCAGGTCAAGGCGGATAATTTCTCGGTAGATGCTGCCAAAGAAATTCGTTTGAAAAGATCAACGGCTTGATATTCCGGTGTATGTTCATAATCATAATAGGCATAATAAGAACTGGACACATAACTGCCCCGGCGAAATGTACTATAACCGACTTCCGCCATCCAGAGTGCCTGACTATTTCCATAGGTTTCGATAACACGCTGCATATCAGCAATATTTTGGACAATGTCCTCCACGGGTCGTTCACTCCATGTTTCGTAATAATTATGCATATTGACAATATCAATAAAAGGACTTAGCCCATAATCACGAAACAGCTTTTCTAGGAAACTGGCATGATAAGCAATCCCACCCAGGACAACTTTTGCATCCGGGTCAGCTCTTTTCACCGCTTTTGATCCAACCTTAATAAATTCAGCAAAGGCACCGACATCACCGGTATCCCAATAAATATCAAGATCCGGCTCGTTCCATAATTCCCAGGTCTTGATCTTATCTTTATAACGGGTAACCAGGTCAAACATGAATTCGCCGAATTCATCAAAATCCAATGGCGGATCATTCCAGAACCAGAGCGTATCGCCACGTGAATTCCAAAGGGGGGTGTAGCAGACATAGGGCACCAGCGTAATCCCGTATTCATCCACAGCCATATTGACATAATCATCCCAAAACAGCCAGTCGTACTGGTCTTTCTCGGCTTCGATTGCATCCCAGCCAAAGGAAATTCTCAGCAGATCGATTCCCGTTCGCTTTAATAATTCCATATCGTTTCTAATAATATCCATCGTTGTGGTCTCTTCAGGATAATCTTCACAGAGCCCAATAGCGACTTGATAATATTCAGCGTCATCTGGTTTGACCAACCGCTGATAATCCGGTGCTTTGGGTTGGGTACAGTTTGTCATAACAAACAAGAATAATAATCCAAAAATCATTGTGCGGTTAACAGAATACATACGTTACTCCATTTGTTGGCTTTAATTTTTCTTATCTCGTAAAATTTCAGGATGGGCAGTCAGTAAGGCTTCAGCGCACTCATGGCGATTTGTATCACGCAGTCGCTGGATATACATCTGAACGCCCTCGCGGGTATGCAGTGGACCACCCTCTTCTAAAACGGTAAATAGCGGATCATTCGAACGAGTTGACGTACGCATCATCTCCATCTGCCACTCGGTAAGCATGGTCATAGCCCGACCCACAAGCTCCGGCTGCTGTTTAGCTATGTCAGATTGCTCATGCGGATCATTCTTAAAATTGAACAGCATTAGCGGTGGAAAATTATGAAACCCATCGTGATAGGAGCGGATACACAGATAATCTCCAAATCGAACACTGCGCTGACAGGTATGGGCTGCCTGCGTCAGTACAAGATAATCACGACCGGAATGTTCCGATTTTCGAAATGTATCGGCAAAGCTAATGGCATCCCAGTTATCCTGGATTTCACCACCCACTAATTCTATAACTGTCGCAGCCATGTCGAACTGATAATGTAATTCATGGTCAACATTTTTATTACACCGATCTGTGATTCCAGGCCAATGAATTATCAACGGTACATTTGCTGTAAATTTATCAGCAGTCTGATGATCATAGTAAATATTCAGTTCTCCCAGATTCTCACCGTGGTCAGCAGAAACAATAATCGCGGTTTCTTCAAGAACACCTAGATCTGCAAGGGCATTCAGAATTCTGCCGATATGATCATCGGTATAACGAACCGCCGTATCGTACCCGTCAAACATACGACGGACCGCTTGCATAGAAGACATGGCATTGGGTTGGCGCGGATATTGGGGACCGACATAAGGGTGCGGACCACCGTACCCCATCCCTTCCTGTGCAGACCAGCTGCCACAACCTTGCCAATGTTTTTGGCGTACCTCTTCAGTCAGCCAATCCGGAAGAGGGTCATCTTTAAAAGGTTCTCCATATTCTTTAGGAGTACGGTAAGGTGTATGGGGATCCCAATAATTTATATGTAAAAACCAGTTGTCTGTTTGAGCATTTAATTCAATCCAGCGTAGTGCAAAAGGAGTGACATCATCGGCTAACTCCTCTCCACTTTTACCGGGATTGTAAATTTCTGAGTAGCCAGCATACCAATGCCACGCTGAATGTCTTTCTGCATAGGGACTTACCGTGACTGTCCTAATTCCCTGCTTTCTTAAGCCTGACATCCAGTTGGTTTCTCCCCATTTCGAATAAAACCAACGTTCGCGACCCTCCAGGAATGGATCGGCTGCCGTTCCGCCGTGTCCTTCCACACCCGTATGAAAACCAAATCGCCCACTCCAAAGCGCCGTTCGACTCGGTCCACACGGTGGATTTGATGTGTAGCAGTTCGTAAAACGAACCCCTCTTTCAGCGACCGTATCAATGTTCGGACTGGTATTGCGGTGATATCCATAGCAACTGAGATGATCAGGTCGCAAAGTATCAATATCAAAATAGATTATTCTCATCAATGTTTCCCGCTATTTTTACTCAAATGTTACCCCTGAGATTAGAATTATATTGGCATAAGATGTTGTCTCTCCCGTCCGAACAAAAGAAATGTTACTATTTTCACGAATTATCTTTTTAAAATCTTCATGGCTGACCGTCTTAAGTTCAATTCCTGAAAACTCTTTCTGAAGGTCCTTATATACTGAATTGCCGGATAAAGAAAATTCCTTAGCAATAATAGCGCTCTCCACCTTTAGTTCACTCAATATTACTTTAAGAGTATCTATAAATTTTGGAATATTTGCCGTTAAAGCCAGATCAACGATGTTAGCGTTGTGGGGAATAGGCAAACCGGCATCACAAATAACCAGCCGATCCGTGTGTCCCATAGCCGCAATGATTCCAGATAGCTTCGAATTCAAAATTCCACTCTTTTTCATAACTGCCTTTCTGTGTTTCTATTTATAAAGTTATTCCTTGCAAGTCGTTTAAGGTTGGCATTGAGGGTTGTGCTCCTAAGCGGGTGATGGAAAAAGCGGCAACACGATTGGCGAAGCCAATAGCTTCGGGAACTGGTTTCCCTATCGCCAGGCTATAAGCAAACGCTCCATTAAATGCATCTCCAGCCGCTGTGCTATCAACTACATCAACAGCCTGACTGGGATAATGATATTCACCACTGTCATTGATCCAAAGCGCACCCTGGCTACCCATTGTAACGATTACATTGCGAACACCTGCCTTGATCAGTGCCCGGGCAGCCTGACCCGCTGAATTAAGATCATGAATTTTCTGTCCAGTCAAAACAGCCAGCTCCAGATCGTTTGGCGTCAAATAATCAACATTTTTCAACAATTCCTGGGGTAATTTCACTGCCGGCGCTGGATCCAGAATAAAAACACCCCGGTGTTTTCGGGTTATCCGGGCTGCTTCCTGAACAGTCGGAAGAGCCAATTCGAGTTGTGAAAGCACAATACCTGCTTCTTTGAAAAGGTCTGCTTTAGCTTGGATATTTTCAGGAGATAATTTCATGTTGCTACCAGAAACGACAACAATTTCATTTTGCCCGCTGGAATTTACATAAATCAAAGCAATACCAGTTGGTTCTATCGGATCGGTTAAGAGTTCATTTATTATTACGCCGTTGGCTTCCATGTTGGCAACCAATTGATCTCTGAATAAATCGTTACCCATTTTACCGATAAAGACGGTTTCAGCTCCCAACTTTGCGCAGGCAACCGCCTGATTAGCTCCCTTTCCACCCGGATACATTCCAAATTTGTTTCCTATTAAAGTTTCACCAGGATTTGGAAAACGATCTATTGTTACGACCATATCCATGTTGGCACTGCCGACGACTAATACACTTTTCTTTTTCATAATTTTCCTATTCTATTCCCCACCAAATTCATATAAAACATAGTGCTTGATAACAGGCGTCGCAAATAATCCAGAAGCTTTTTCTTCTGCTTCCAACATATTGATTAAAGTATTCGTGACTTTCAACTCTATTCGATTCATCCCTGTTTTGACATAATCGGTTATATCCAAACGGTATGGGTGCCATGGCTGGATAATCGGTTGATGATTATTCAACTTGACTTCTAAAACATCTTCGCCACAGTCAACCTCCAGTAACAATTTACCTTCCCTATATTTCTCCGGTAAATCAAAATCGGATCGATAGACACCGGTCCCGGAAAAATAAGGATAACCCTGTTGAGTCCATTCTCTCGCTTGAACTTGTTCTGGTTTATCGATAATTACATAGGTTCCTAAATCATACCTTAAGGCAAAATCACCGGCTATTTTCAGCAAATCCAATATGCCATCAGTTCGCCGATTCACGACCAACTGTACGGCAATCAGATTTCTGCCAGTCACTAAATATTTTTGAATATCAACACTTTTTATTTCCGCATCTATTTTACTTCGGGTCCCCTTATCGAAAATCTCCTCTCCGTTTACAAACAAGCGATACGAACTACCACTAAATCCATCTATCAGGAGAGCAGCATGTTTGGGAATATCCTGCACATAGAATCCAGTCCGGTACCATAGCATCTGTGGATAAATATCCTCATCACGTTCCTGTGGTAATTGCATCTCCCAACCGCCATTTATAACCGGCAACCACTCCGTATCGTCATATTCCTTCTTATAGTACCCATTTGAGTCGTCATTGCCGGTATCAACATACATTTTCCAATTGGACAAACATAGTACATTATCATCTTCAATATCGAATTGAAAGGGACCATTGAGCTTTAAAGGGGGTAAATTATGCTTTTTCTCCGTACTTATGATTTTACTATTCTTACCTTGTTGCATTTTAACATAAATATGTTCTGCATCACCAGCGTCATAGCCCCTGATTTTACCAGAGTTGCATTGTTCGATCGTCAAATTGCTTTCGGTAATATATAATTCAGGTAACGGATTCCGGAATATCAACAGATAGGATTGACTGGCAGCAAAAGGCAATTCTAAACTGATCCGTTTATTTATTAATTTGAACACCGGGTGTGGGCAGGTTTCCCCGGTCAGTGGATCCCAAACTTCAGGTTGTCCTAAATTTTGAAAACTGATCGTCACATTCCCAATATCTTTCTGTAAAGAGTTAATAATGAAATATGCGTGCATTTGCCCTTGCTCCCGGTGCAGATAGAACACCGCTTCATGGTCAATGATTACATCTGGTGTAATACATTTATATAGAATTTCTCCCAATCTTTTTCTTTTTTCTCGGGCTGTCAGCTCACTACCCTTGAGAACAAAGATATTTTCCTTGGGATTTAATATTTCGGGACGCACATCTCCCTGATTAAATTCTGCAAGCAAATGCCGTGGATCGATCCCGAAACAATCGGTCAACTCTCTAGGCCCTGAATTATTTCCACTTTCATACAGTTCAATAGGCAGCAGTTGATTGGTGATTAGCTTTCCACCCTTTGAAATATATTTTTCCAAAAATTGGTAAGTGCTCTCTTTCATTTGGGTCATCGGTGGTAAAATAATGATAGAATATTTTTCTTCGCCGATTTGTATTTTGCTGCCTTTAATGGCTGCATCACTTAGTACATCTTCATCGACATAATCAAAATCAAAATGCAATCGTAACAAGGCATCGGCGAAATCATTAAAATCCTTTTCGATAGCTGCCGTAATTTTCGTATGGTGTTGGGGAATATAATTCGCCCACATACTGGTCATCGGATATAGAACCAAAACATCGGCGATATGATGCCCGGCACTCAACGCATGCCCCAATCTCGATATATAAGTAGTAAACTGGTCGTAATATTTCCACCAGGTATGATGATAGAATTGTGAAGGTGGCCAATCTCGTTTTCGCTCTCCTTCTATTGAATAGTGATAACCATGGTTATTAAAAATATTGACACCCAACACATATTCCCAATTGGCAATCCATTTCATCCTTTCCAGAGTACAATCCCAATAAGTACCCCCCATAGATTCACATAATAATCTGGGACTACCGAAATGATGCGCCGCCGAGCTGGCAATCTTCAATTCTACATGCTCATGCGGATTATCTTCAGAGCCAATTTTCGGATACAGATGGTCAACACCGGTCATGTGGAAATTTTTCAAGTGCTTAAAAATATTTCCGCCACAGCGTGCATGTCCGCGCAGCCAGTGCTCAAACATCAAATGACCTGTAAAAATCAGATCGTTTTCTTCGCACCACTCCCGTATCTGTTTATAATAACAATCGTCATATTGATCAGAAAGTGTTTTCCAAAAATCATAGCGAATTTTGGCGGTTATCTGACCCATATTCTGATAAAGTGCCGGTAAATAAGGTCTTAAACTATATCCACAACGCTGACGAAAGATTTTAAACATCTGGCTTGACCAGGGAATAACATAATTATCCATCCCCACTTGAAAGTAATGCATTGCCGGTTCATCAGTATAAAAACCCGGCACAATTTTCCCAAACTCCTCACCGATAACACGTTTGTACTGATCGTGTGTTATTTCGATAAACCGCTGCGTGGCTTCAGGATTAAGCGTGTCAATATAATAATCAATCTCTTTTTCCAAAAAATACATCATGACCCACTTGCCTTCCGGTGCTTCCCAGGGAATCACTTTATCAAATGATAAATTTGGTGTCAGGTCTATTAAGTTCTCAATCCCGTTTTCAAATTCTTCTCTCCGACATGCGAAGGCAGCAATCGGTTTGGAATCACCCGTATTGATGTAACGAGTATCCGTAGCCTCGAGAAATGTAAACAACGGACCATCAATCCAAAGGATGATCATTTCTAAATATTTTTGACCTAAATAGGGATATTTTTGAATCACTTGTCGCCCAGCTGTTCCGCTAGGCCAGTTCATCTCATCATAAATCCAAACATCTATTCCGATCTCTTTAGCTTTTTTTACTACAAATTTCACCCGTTCAAACCACTCTTTAGATAAATAGGGTATCTTCAATCCAAAACGACCATGAATGAATAGACCGGGAATTCCCCGATCATGATATTGGCGTAATTGCCATTCTAATTCACTCTCTTTTAACTCCCCATTCCAAAACCAGAACGGGAGAATACTTAAACGCCTTGGTGGTTGCCTGAAACTATCTTCTGACAACTGATCTCTTTTTAACAACTCTTGGTAAATTGTCATATCATTCCTTCCGGTTTTTAAATAACTCATTGAGGGTATTCAATAGTTCGTACTCAACAATCGATTTGCCCGAGTAGCCGCCTCGTCCAGCGCTCCTTGTGACTCCATCTTACCTACCGTTACTTTTTCTATCGCATTGGCTAGCAGGCGATCAATTTCCTGACTGTAATTATCAATAGACCTGGTTGAGCGAGCAAATTTCATCTGTTCTACGTAAACCCTACAATTTGGGTGCTTTTCCAAATAATTCTGGTATGATTGGATATTGAGGACGGTTCTTCGAACCGGTAAATAGCCAGATTCCATCGACCAGAAAGCTTGAATTTCGGGCTGAATGATCCACTTCACGAATTCCCATGCTTCTTGCGGGTGCTTTGATTATTTAAAAATCACCAAAAATTCACCTCCAGTGTTCGTTGCTCGTCGAAACGGACCTTCAGGCAATGGTGCCACTGCCCAATCCATTTTATTCAACAATTTATCAAATCTGGGTAGATTCCACGGGCCATCCAGGATCATAGTCATTTGAGAAGCAAACGCCATATCCTGGTCAGCTGTAAAATTGGAAAGAGCCAAATCATTATAAATCGTCTTCCATAGATCTAGCGCCTCTCGCCCCGCTGAACTGTTAAACAAGACCCGCGTCTGGTCCTCGTTGATGACATACCAGCCTGCCTGCCATAAAAAAGCCACCCAGTGCCAAACCATAAAACCGCCCAACGGACCATCAGCAGGATGAACGGGTAACAATATGCCAACTTGATCATATTTCTTATCATCATTTCGATCCACTGACAGCGCCCGCGAATAGGATACCAATTCATCCCAGTTCTTCGGTGGTTTGTCAGGATCCAAACCACCCTGACGAAATAAATCACGATTGTATAATAACCCAAAATTCGTGGCTTCCACCGGTACGCTGTATAGAGTTCCCTTCGATGAACCCAGTTGTATCAATGCCGGAAAGACATCATTTAGGTCGTTGACGATACTTGTATCCGAACCTTTTAAAAAATAATCAATATCATAAATCGCATCTGCTTTTACTAAATCTCCAAAACATCCTGCATACAACCAGGAGATATCAGGGGTGGTGCGACTCTGGACAGCAGTAATCAATTTTTGGAGTAATGCATTTCCCGATGGTACATATTGAGGTTTGATTCGAATATTGGGGTATTCTGCTTCAAATCGTTTGATCAATTTTTCCAGAGCCAGTGCACTCGACGAAACCATGCTATGCCAGAAAGTCAAAGTCACCACTTTTTCATCTCCACTTTCTATTTTCTGTTGCTTCTGGCATATCGATAACAAAATCGAAGCAAGCATTAAGGTTAAAATTAATATTCTATGGTGTTTTCTTTGTTGTAACATGATTTCGATTTATTGTGAGTTCGACAGTGACCTTTCAATGAATTCCCAAGCCGCTTTAAACTGATCCGGCTGAACATGTTCGATGATACCCCACGATTGATATTGATACCGCTTAATTAAATCAGCCAATAATTCATAGTTGAGCTCTCCATTTCCGGGTCCGGGATAATCAAAAGGCCAAGATGCATCCTTTAAAAGTTTAATATCCTTAAAATGTATCCCTGCCAGCACCGGATTTAACGTCTCAAATAAAGTCGTCAATGTTTTATCTTGCTCTTTAAAACGCTCAACTGTCATAAAATTGGGAGGATCGAATACAACTTTCACCCGCTCTGTGCCTAATTCTTCAATAAAGGTCAAGATGGAGTTTTCATCGTGTAAAATATGCGTAAAAAACGGTTCAAAAATCAGCTTCCCTCCGAATGATTCCATCCTTTTCAAAATTGCTTCGGTTACATTCCTTAACTGCTTGAAAGCTTCCGGCGTGTGATTACGATCATCCTTCTGGAACATGTGTTCATCTGAAAGAGTGTCACTCCATATCAGCAGTTCCTGGCTATTGAAATACGGCATTAAATCTATGAGGCGAAATAGTTTATCCAGTGTATAACCCAGTGTAATTTCTGATGGCTTTAATGCATTGATATACCCCCCAATGGGACCAATCTCAATAGAATACTTTTCACATAGATTCATTATCTCTTTGGCAAGAGATTCATTAATATCATCACCTCGATAAAACAGTTGACAATAGCGGTATCCGCTCTCTTTTGCTGCAATTAAATGCTGGTTTAGCTGATCCCTATTTTCTACATCAATGCTGATTCCAATTTTCATTTTACTCTCCTCATGTTCTTATCGAATATTTTTCCGGTGAAACAGGAGTACCATTTTTTCGCATTGATTCATAAGCTGCTAACACAACACCCAGTGAATGTGCTTGATCCACTGCATCCGAGAGTGGTTTTTTTTCCGCTTTCCAGGCAATCCATTAAATGATTGATTTCCTCGATCATTCCACCGGCAGCAGGTTTGTTCAAAGTTTCTATATTGCCCCCGGTAAATAGATTCACTTCCTGTTTTAATATATCAATAGCAAGTCTTCCTTTCGTCCCATAAACGGAAAAATCAAACCGGCAATCATCCCGTCCGGCGGTTTCAGCAAGATGAAATTGACCCAAAACATCATGGTCAAATTTCAAGGAAACATCTATGGTATCCTCCAACTCAGTGCCATCTGCTGCTTGAGGACCTTTGATTCCCCATACGGTTCGCACTTCTCCGGCAAAAAGTCGTGCGACGGAAATAGAATGGATTCCGGCATCCATTAATATCCCGCCACCGGCATGTTGTTTATCCCCCCTCCAGCCCCTATTCCGAACACTGTCCTTGCCTAACAACTGGTCTCTGTAACCATCAAAGTCTAAATTTCCTTGTAAGTAATAAATTTCTCCTATTTCGCCATTTTTCAACAATTCCATAGTTACCGATGCATGGAGATGGTGTGGCAGACAGACTTCACAAATCGTGATATCGCCATCTCCCAGAATTGGATGATAATCAGTCTCCCAGCGTTCGGCACCCCATTCTTTGGCTTTTGTCTTTGCTTTTTCGGGATCAATATCAACTACAGCAGAGAGTTTCACACCAGGATAACTATCCCAGCCTTGATAATGGCTCTCACTAATAATTCCTAATCCTATCACGGCTACTCTTTCCATACTATCCCTCTTCAGAAACAGTGTTGATTTTAGAACTCGGTCGCGACGAATCCGGGTTCCAATCAGTCGGTTGGGTACCATTCTCAAAAATCAAGCAGGCTCCTCCAGCAGCGGTTCCGACCGATGGAGCCATATGTAAAAACATAATTCCTGACCGGAATTCCGAACGAATTCGTTTCGACAAAATATAACTTTCAGCGCGACTTATGATAAAAAATTGATAAAGGGATTTAAATAAGATATTTTTCTTCATACTTAATGTGATTCATAGACCGCATGGATAGTCTGAAAATGAGGATAATCCCTTTCCTCCAAATATTATCAAAACTGAAACATTACCGTAAACTGGTGGACAGAATTGAGAAAATCATAGTCCATATAAGCATAATCCACGACAAGATTCACGATGTCAGTGTTCACTCTTAATGCGGCTCCAGCACTGAAATTACCTTCCTCACGATTTGTTCGGTAACCCGTACGAAGTGCGACCCGGTTATACAGCCAGTACTCGGCACCGACGTTCAGGCGTTCAGCATAATCGTTGGAATGAATTGCATCGAGATTTAATGATAGCCGTTGTTGGTCGGGATTCCCACCAAACAACAGGTTATCACCACCCCATAAATCAATGGACACTCCAACCCGGAATAATAACGGCAGTTCGTATTGCTGCTGTTCTCTCAGTTTGGTTTTAAGCCACCGGGCTTGAGAAGCAAAATTCTGAGCCGTCATCGCCAGACGAATTCCTTTCCACCCGGTATCATAGTACGTACCAACATCGAAAGCCCACAAATTTGTTGAATAGATATACAGGTCTTCTCTAAGATATTTTGATCGAATTCCGATTGATAATCTGTTTGTAAACCGCTTGGAATAGGAAACTCCCACCGAAAGGTCGCCGCCTGAAAAGTGTTTACCTGTCCGGGTATCCAGTTTTCCTTGCGGATGCGTTACCAGGGCTTCCGGAATATCTCCATAATCCATCGCAATGTAATCAATCGCAATGGTCCCCGATTGGTGAACCGTCAAGCCGACTGCACCGGCAGTGATATTTAAATCACCAATCCATTTGGTATAACTAAACGCTGATTCAAATCGTTGGATTTGGGTTATGGCAGCCGGATTCCAGTATACAGCCTCAATACTGTTCAAATTCGCAACGCAGGCTTCACCCATGGCAGCAGGGCGTGCTCCTATCCCGATTTTTAAAAATTGGAGTGCCGTACGTCCGGCTTTATTGAAGTCACCCGCCACCAGATCCAGATTGAAAAAAATGATCGCAGAAAGAGTCATTAATTCGATCTTCCTGTATTTTAACTTCATTTTGTTTTCCCTCGGCATAATAATACCTTTATTTACTTGGATTAGCGAATAATCATTAATTTACCCATGGTTCTTTTACCGATGGTCCCTTCGGATTGCGATTCAATCGCATAAATATACATACCCGGTGCGACTCTTAAACCCGAATCGGTACGTTGGTCCCAGGCTACACTACCAAATAAATTACCATAAATATCCGGACCATGTTTAATCGTTTTAACCAAATCACCCGACACTGTAAATATTTTAATTGTCGCCTTTTCGGGTAAATTTCTAAATTCTATTTTATAGGGTGACGTACTGCCGAAACTACGCTCCGGATCACCTTCCACATAGGGATTTGGTGCCACAAATGCATCCCAGCCACCGGTTATATCAACCGGACCGGGGCGGGCACCAGTCATGGGCGTCATGTTGTAATTATCACTAACCAATTCACCCAGATTATCAACCGTTGTATGATTGGCGGAAATCCAGGTTTTTGGATTTGAATAATAGGCTTGTACATAATAGCGAAATTCTGCACCAAACTGCAAATCCATATCTAAGTATATATATTTACCGCTTTCCGAATTCCAGTAAAGGTCTGCATCCTCTATCGGAATATCCGCAATTTCGATCCAGTTTGCAATACCACGCCTATCATCCGAACGGAATATTCTATAGCCGCTTAAATCGGTGGCACCATCGTAAAATATTCCACCCGCGCCATCCTCGATAACCGTCTCTTCAGCCAGCTTATCCCACTGGATCGCGATAATAGCCGTATCTGAACCTGCTGAGGCATTGGATACATTGCAATTGGGTGCAGGTGGTGATTCTGGCACGTCGGCAACTAAATCTACTCCTTCGACCCTTGCGCCAAAGCCCCATCTTACTGCCCTGCGAGCCGCTTCCGCATTGCGTCGAATATCCGCTATGGAACTATCGGGAAACCAATGATTGGGATCACCGCGGATCACTTCATTGTAATCCAAACTACCGGCTACTTCCGCCAGGATCAACCGAATAGAATCGCCCGGCGCAAGTGAATAGGGACCGAAAGTCGCAGTATAAAAACAGTACATGTTACCGTTATTTTCATCCGGGATTCGATTATGTGTTATAAAATCGAACATCCCTTTTTCACCCAAACGGTCAATCGAAAAATATTCGTTCATATCCAACGATCTGCCCTGAAACTCTTCACCTTCATCTGAATACACACTGAAGAAATCTGGATCAGCCTCAAAGGGATCAGCATTGGAATTTGGCGGAGGAGTTCTGTAAAGAAACACAAATCCAAAACAGGCAGGATCTTGTAATTCAATATTTTCATAAGTCAGATCATATTTCAGAACAGTCCTCCAGTCCGACCTTTTACTATATGTATCATTGGGATGAGGTTCGCGACCACCGTTATAATCACGACTGTAAAATAGTAAACCTTTACCGTCCTCATCACCATTCTCTACGGCAAAAAAATCAGTGTAGGTGCCTCCATGTTCAAGTTGGCCCCAACCACCGAATCCACCTGCCGGCGCCGCCGAATGGGTGAAATCAGGATCGTAGTGAAAATTCAGTTGCCCTTTTGTCGAAACCTGGATACCACTGTGGAATACCACATACACCGAGTCAAAAACCTGATCATAATGTCTTGTTTGTCCCAAAGAGGGAATGACCATATCACCGGTATTGATAAACACATAATCATAGATAATAAAATCATCATAATCCGGGAAACTCCAAGCCATTGAACGTACCTGCACCGAAATACCGGTGGCGGTGGGAAATTCATAATAATTCATCTCTTCGGGTAAGAGCGGATTAAAGTCCGGTGTGCCGATAAAGTTGTTGGTTTTCTGGATTGGGGGATTATTCCAAAGAATACCGTGATTTCCGCCGGCAAAGGAGCTGTGATAAAAGAGATATTCCTGGAATTGCGGATCATAATCCGGTGCCACCAGCACATCACCACCTTTAATGACAATCGCCGGACCGCTCCGAAAATTGTGAAAATTGGCGTCTGTGATCCAGCCGTTGGCGTAAATTTCGTTATTGGGAAATGAGTATCCAGAAAAACCAGGATAAAAACCCACCCCGGAAGTCTGTTCATAATCCCAGACACCCATATCTCCAATAAAGCCGATATTATTGATTGTTTCCCACAGTTTGCCGCGGGTATGAGTTGATTTTCGCTGGGCAAATGTTTCGCTCCAACATACGAGCAGACCGAGCATAATGACCAGGTTTAAATAACGGAAATGATTAAGTTTTACTTTCATTGTATCAACCATATTTTTTATTGAATACTTAATGCCAGTCCTATGGTGATTTTACGGGGGAGGTTGGTATATTTGCGATAATCCGGAAAAGGAGCCCCGTTTGTCATTTTATCAGGATAAATAGATAAATTTGAATTAATATAGCGCATCCGGTCTTTAGCAGCAATATCACCTTCCATGATATCAACATTATGCCATTTGTCATTAAAAGCGTTTTGCAATTCCATAAAAACCGCCGTCCTGATGCCCTTAAACCATTCGATTTCCTTCCTTATACGTATATTAGCATTCTTGTTCGCCGGTCGTACAATATTAATTGTACCTTGATAAACATCGCTGGAAATTTGCCTGTTGGGATAAGATACATAATAATCAATAGAAAATTGCGTGTTCGCCAAAAGACCACCCAACAAAGGATAATCTGCCGGCGCCGCCAAGGTCAGGTTTGCCGTCAGATTGGGACGCATGTAAGCCAAATGATCACCGATATCAAAATCCTGTCTGGCGTGAACAGTTGCGCCTGGCGGATACAGAGTATATGGATCGCCGGATTGTCCATATATGCCCGTTTCCCAGGTATAGGTCAGATATCCGCCCCAGAAGCCGCGTAAGGGGCGTCGCAGAGTAAACTCAACACCTTTCGCATCGGCATAATCGGAGTTTCCGGAAGTATGATATTGTTGCTCATCGTACATAACCACCGTGACACTACGAACATCATTGGTACGATCCTTATAAAAAGCCGTGATATCCGCCAGAATTGGACCAAAGTCCTGTTCGATACCTAATTCATAAGCCACTGTCTTGCGTGGTCTCAGTTCCCGATTTCCCAGATTGCGGGGTTCTTTATTACCAAATTCAGGATCAATAAGATAAGTTGAAAGAATACTCCAGGTTTGTTCACCCTCCCCATATTCACCGAATGAGGCTCTCTGGAAAAAATGACCATAGTTAAAGTGTAAGAGGGATTGGTCAGTTATCGGATGCGACACCCCGATCCTTGGCGATAATTGCCCGAAAGTATAAGTTGGTTTGGTTTTGGGATCGGGTTCGCGCCCTTCTATTTCGGCAGTCAAAATATCAAAGGGATCAAATGGATCAAGATAGATAACATCATTCGGGTTATAAAAATCAAGCCGCAAACCGAGATTCATTATCAATCCCTCAAACTCCAGCTTATTTGACCACCATACGTTTCCTTCATAAGGATTGTACACCTTATCTTCCACGGCTTCCCAGGCACGGGCTTCTTGATACCGATCAAAGGTATAATAGGTAAAACCGAAACCGCTTCGCATCTGCCAGTTCTTATTCATCTGGCGGGTAAATTTTCCCGTGAGTGTCAAATCAATATTCCGATCCTTCTTCCGATACCAATATCCTATATAGTGTAAACCATAAGTTTCCGCCCAGGCATTGGGTATCTGATATCCCTCCGAATCATAAGCCCGTAAATAATCCTTGCGGATATCTCCGGTCGCCCAATCAGCGGTATCGCTTGGAAACTTTGACTGGCTTTCAAAATTAAACACCCGTGATAAATGCAGTTCATAATAGGTTTTTTGATCAATATTATGGACAAATTTCAAAGTCTGTCCGTTGCGTCTGAGCTTCGGAAAACCGGTTAAATCATAATAGGCATATTTATTCCCATAATCACCCTCATATTCCATCCCTTCCATACCATGGCAGGTATTATCCTGGTTATAGTATCCTGAGAGAACCAAAATTTTATTACCACCAAACGAGTAGCTGATTTTATAGGTGCCATCGAGCCAACTACCCATTTCCCGATAGGAATTCCCGGTAATGGGCGGTGCTGTTCGGTACCGACCGGATACAAAGAATCTGAGGTTATTAATTGGGGTTGGACCACCGAAGGCAAATTCCGTCTGATAACCGCTCCGGTCGGTATAATCCGTCAACGGCTGGTGTGTGTCCATATAAAATTCATAAGCCTGTTCTGGTGTCCAGGAGCATAACGGATCATTACCGTAGCGACCATTGGGGTCTACCCACATATTAGGGTGATCAATCCACCATTCCTGATGGCGGGCATGGGTATTTTCCCAATATCGCTCCGTCGAATAATCGTACAGAGCGGTTCCCCAATGATACAGACCCGGCGGCGTCCAGCGAAATTCCACGGAACCTACATAATGATCTGGTCCTTCCCGCGTAATAATATTAAAAACTCCTGATTGAGCTTCACCGTATTCTGCATCAAATCCCCCGGTAATAATCTCCAGTTCTTCGATTGCCATGAGGTTTACATTAAAATAAGGCTGCGAATTTAACGGATTTCGCGCCCGCATCCCATCAATCATAAAGGCTACCTGGTCCAGGGTTCCCATCCGAACTGTCAACTCTCCATAAGGATTGTAATCAATTCCCGGTATGGAGGTGAGTATATCCGAAAGTTGCGACACCGGTCTGGACATAATATCCGCTTTTTCAACGATCACCCGGCTGGATGTTTTGTCTAATTCAATTAACGGTCTTTCAGCCACTACGGTCACTGCGTCACCGAATTCCAAAACGGTCTCCTCCAATTCAAAATCAATCCGGGTAGTGTGATTAATATTGACATTTACATCGGTTTTTGTGACCTGCCGGTAGCCGATCATTGAAGCCTGAATTTCATAACAACCAGGTGTAACATTAAGAATATAATAGTCACCTTCTGAATCGGTCGCAGCTCCCATATTCGTACCGACTATTATTATGTTCACTCCAGGTAATGGTTTCCCGCTTTTTTTATCAACAACAGTTCCCACAATCTTACCAGCTGTCGCCGCATATCCAAAGGAAAGTAACAGTACGAAACTTACTATGAATTGCCTGATAATTTTACCGGTTTTACTAATTGCTTTCTTGGAAATCATTTTTTTATCCCCACGAAAGTTTGGTTGTTTTTGAATTTATATCTATTAACATATTGATATTTGTACATCTGCTATCATTTCAGTCAATCGTTATGACGGCTTTGACAAAGCCTGTCGGTTTTTCCAGTGCCGCTTGAAACGCTTTTTCGATATTAATTAATGAAAATCTATGGGTTATCAGTGATTTCAGGTTAATTTTGCCCTGATTTAAAAGCTTAATTCCAATATTCGCACCCTTTAAAATTGTTGCCATATCCCTGAAGTGGGCATTGATAATATCAAACGCCATCCAGTTCCAATATCCCAGGTCTTTAATGATTCTTTGGCCGGGATGATATCCAAAAATGACCAGTTTCCCCTCCATCCGTACTAAATCCACTGCAAGATCGAGACTCGCTTGGTTGCCACCAACTTCAAATACGACATCGGCTCCCCGATCATTCGTCAAGTCCCGGACGAGTATGCTTACATCATCTTTTTGGGGATTAATAACATAATCAGCTCCCAAAACCCGGGCTAATTCCAAAATTTCATCCCGAACATCAACGGCAATGATCCTGGAAGCACCCTTCAGTGCAATCTGCTGCATCAAAATAAGCCCCATAAATCCCGTACCCACTAAAACCACTGTATCCCCTAATTCAATTCCGGCTTTAATAACACCATTGGTTGTACAGGACAGTGGTTCCGCCATAGCCTCGGCATAATCTACTGAATCCTCAATCGGAAACACCTGGTCAGCCGATACAGCCACCTGCTCGGCATATCCACTATGGTCTGTCCAGACCGCCACACGGTTTCCCCTCTTTAATCCCTTCACAGCTTTGCCAGTCTCCAGTATTTCACCGGCTACTTCATGACCGATGTAACGGGGATAATCCAACCCTTTAAGGGTCTGATTCCATTGATGAATTTCCGAATGACAGACACCACACGCTCGGACGCGAATCAGGCATTCATTAGCTTTGTAATCGGGACTCTCTTTCGTCTCTATTCTAAAATCGTGAGCGCTGTGTAGAACTGCAATGCGCATAGTTAACATCGTCCTTTCATGCATCGAGATTCTTCAATAACCAGTAAATCATAGTCAGGAGGGGCGGTAACTGAGGTACCACCCCTCCCAAGCTATTTTTTTTTACTTCATGAGGACCATTTTGCGAGTATCAACAACTTTATCCGTGACTAACTGATAGAAATAGACACCGCTGGCTAAGCGGGAACCATCCCAGGTTACCGAATAGGTCCCCGGCGAAAATGTCTTTTCATTGATCAATGTTGCGACCTCTTTTCCAAGCATGTCATAAATCTTCAGCGATACCGGCATGCGTTCATTAACTACAAAGCGAATAGTAGTACTCGGATTGAAAGGATTCGGATAATTTTGACGCAGTGCAAAACCTGCCGCCTTTTCCTTTCCATTGGCAATCTCAATACCCGTCAAACCAGTTACAAAATTAAGCAGTGCCCAGTATTCCGAATTTTGCTGAATATAGGTCGCACACCACCCTAAATCACCCGGATCTGCAAAGGGATCATTGGGTACGTTCGGCTGCCAGGTATAGTAACCATAGCTGTCACCCATCTGGGAGTAGGCAGAATCCGAAGAGAAACTGCCGCCAACATTGAAACCGATTGAGGCGTTTGCTTTAACATTGGGATTATAGATCGCCAACTCAACATCCCATACACCGGTCTCCTTATCCCAGGTCGCTGCCGAACGAATAAATGTCGAAGGATCGAAAATTAATGCTGTATCCAGTTCATCAATCCAAACCGGAAATCCATCGTTAAAAGTCACCCGATCTCCCATGATCATCAAATGATAGGGACCATCCGGTGCCGCATAAGGATTACCTTCCCAGTTATCCCAACTCTCAACACCCAAACGATTGGATACACCAATAAACAACTGATCGCTCGCCCAGTGCCCAAATGTGTCCGTAGGGGAAGCAAACGCCCCCGCCCAGAACAAATTGGTGGAGTCATTCACAAACTCATCAATATGCATGAACACGTAGAGCGTGTCATCACTCCATAGCAAACGCCCATACAACTCATCATATTCCGGTTCGGCGATATCCCGACCATAGGAATTCGCCCAGATGTTGAAACCCGTGGCGGTTACCAGATTGACTTCAGCCGCCTCAGCCCAGACCGACTCATCCATGACCCCGTCAATCACCACATCCGTCGGTGATACCTTCGGCACATCCAACTCCAGACGGATAATAACATCGTCTGGTCCCGGCAGAAACTTAAGCAGTGCCCAGTACTCAGAATTTTGCTGAATATAGGTCGCACACCACCCTAAATCACCCGGATCTGCAAAGGGATCATTGGGTACATTCGGCTGCCAGGTATAGTAACCATAGCTGTCACCCATCTGGGAGTAGGCAGAATCCGAAGAGAAACTGCCGCCAACATTGAAACCGATTGAGGCGTTTGCTTTAACATTGGGATTATAGATCGCCAACTCAACATCCCATACACCGGTCTCCTTATCCCAGGTCGCTGCCGAACGAATAAATGTCGAAGGATCGAAAATTAATGCTGTATCCAGTTCATCAATCCAAACCGGAAATCCATCGTTAAAAGTCACCCGATCTCCCATGATCATCAAATGATAGGGACCATCCGGTGCCGCATAAGGATTACCTTCCCAGTTATCCCAACTCTCAACACCCAAACGATTGGATACACCAATAAACAACTGATCGCTCGCCCAGTGCCCAAATGTGTCCGTAGGGGAAGCAAACGCCCCCGCCCAGAACAAATTGGTGGAGTCATTCACAAACTCATCAATATGCATGAACACGTAGAGCGTGTCATCACTCCATAGCAAACGCCCATACAACTCATCATATTCCGGTTCGGCGATATCCCGACCATAGGAATTCGCCCAGATGTTGAAACCCGTGGCGGTTACCAGATTGACTTCAGCCGCCTCAGCCCAGACCGACTCATCCATGACCCCGTCAATCACCACATCCGTCGGCGATACCTTCGGCACATCCAACTTCAGACGGACAATATCCTGTCCGACTGTAACCGTTTGTAAAGCCACGAATAGTAATCCGACTAACAAACATACATAGACTTTCTGCATCCTTTCCTCCATTTTTTTACGTTTCTTTACTTTTTCTGACATTTTAACTTTAATAATCCAAGCACCTCCTTTCATTTTTGTATTGATCATTTCGATTACTAAAACCGATACTTAATACTCAGAGCCGGTAAAATCGTCTTTGTATCATATTTACCGGCAAAGAAATCATTATGCTCCGCTCTCACTCTCGTTGTAATGCCCAATGAATAGGCAATAGTAATATCAATATAAAATTGATTATATATAAAACCAATACCGGTGGAAATCCAATGCTGGCTCACATTTGGAAATAAAAGACTACTGCTGTGATTCGAATTGGGAGATATCTGATAAGCATAACCAAAGCGGTATTTTAAATTATCATCCCCTGAATATTCCAATCCAAAAGCCAAAACATAGCCGTTCCGATTGTAAAAGGGCATTCCCGTTTGATAATACCCGGTGATACTATCGCGGGAAACCTCCGCCATCCTCGCGGTCCAGGCTGTATCGCTGTAATTAAAATCCAAGGCGGATGGTGTGTTTTTCCAGAACTCGGTAGAAAAATCAAGATTTATCCTCAACTGGCTGGTCGGTTGTAACAGAATTCCCAAGCCACCGGTCAGCGGGAGATTGAATTGACTGTGCAATTTAGATTTTGCCGACAGACTGTCCAGATCAGAGAAGTATTCCGTTTTGGCGTTGCCCTCGAGATCAACCTTGACACCGCTTCTGATACCACCTCCAATCTGGACTGAAGGCGTCAAGGGAAAAATAAATCCGAAACTCCAGCCTACTGCACTACCATTCTGCTTTAAATTCAAGGCGTAGACCGGATCAGTATTATCGGTCAACCATTCAGAATTTGAAATCGGGAATCCAAATTGCTGATAGAGTTGATAAACATTTATGGCTGCTCCAAAAGACAGTGCTCCAATCCGCAGTCCGATGACTGGCGAAAATGCGTCGGCTATAATCCGCGATTTTAATTGGAATCCATACAAACGATCCACATTATTTTCAGTAAAAAGTAATACAAAAGGGAATCGAACGGAATAATCCAGGGCGCGGTTATAAACAGCAGCCAATCCAAACCTTGGATTTGGCACCCAGTATATCCCAGCCGATCCACTGAAATCATTGAACAGATAAGAGCGGTGAATATCCCCGTTTTCTTTTTTTAACTGCTGTCGCCCGGCGCGATCGATGATATTTACTGCAAATCCGACGCCCTGAGAACAGAAGATTTTCGCAGGATTTAGAAAAGCGGTCGTGATATCATCCGATCCGGCATAGTAATATCCTCCGAGTGCTAATGATTTTGCACTGACGATCGGATTCGTGTTCGCATCACCAGCATAAATTCCACTGGAGATAAGCATAATTAAAAATACTGTCCAAATGTTATTTTTTCTTTGCACTTAGGATTCCCTCCCTTACAAGGCTACTCGGAATTACCAGGTATTAAAAGTAATATATGAATGATATTGGGTAAATCTCAGGTGATCAACCCCGTTCCAATCCTTACCGGCAATCCAGAATAAATAGGTTTTATTGCGGGACAATCCTTTTGAGGGGTATTCAGCAAAGACTTTTGTCCCCGGAATCGAACTCCCCACAACCAATGGTTGTCCTATCACATTGTTTTTTCCATAAATCTTTTGACCTCCCGTCGTATCAACCGACCAGGCTTCCCAGACGATTTTCTTGGGACTATAACTTTCTCCCAAACAAATTCCGGTTGCTGCAACAAGAGTATCATCCACGCTTGAATCAGTGATTTCCCAAGTTATCACCGGCGAATTGCTCGTATCCGTTTCGGTCAATATAATTTTCGCAAATCCACCTCTCAACTTAATACTAGCCATATCTACATTGGTATAGACGTCTATCCAACAACTCTTTTGAACGTGACTGTAACTTTCAATCCACAAGGTATCACCGCTGGCGATCGTGGTCAACGAATCGAGTTCAGCGGTCAATATAAGCTTGCCGGCATTTTCAACAACGGCATCCCAGGCGTTTTCTTTTACAACCCAATAGGTATAGGTACTATCCTCAATAAATTCCTCGAAATGCCCGTCATACACCGACGTCAAGTCGGTGGCTTCCGGTGGTAAAACACCGTACTTGACCGGAAAATGTATCTTGTTACCATCCGTTTTTATCAGCCACTGAAGCGTGCTGTCAAGTCGTGCCTGATTGCCACGATTAATCCCGAAAGCACAAACATACCCGCCTAACCAGGTAAATTTGGGCGTAAATGTCTCCTGCTCTATGATGAATTCGCTCATCTGCGGAGACCCTTTGTACGGAACTAGGGTCTTATCTCCGTCACAAAATACCAACAGACAAAGTAAAATAAGAATAATGATATTTCCCGATATAAACCCATATTGTTTAATTACATCTTTCATGGACTACCCTCCTTATGCTTTATTCATCAAATCTTGTTTTATAGTCGTTTCAGGCATAGTTCACCCCTTAATCCCACTCAGCGTAATCCCTTTGATAAAATATTTTTGAGCGAAGAAAAAGACGATTAATATCGGTAGAGTTGCCATAACAGACCCAGCCATTAGCAGATCCCAGTCGGTCACATAGCGATCGCGAAAAACAGCCAATCCCAGCTGAACAGTGCGCAAATGTTCGGAATTGACCACAATCAAAGCCCAGATAAAATCGTTAAAGGTCCCCATAAATGTGAAAATAGCCAAGGTTGCCAGAGCCGGTTTTGACAGGGGAATAATTATCTGCCATAAAACTCTGAATTTACTACAGCCATCAATATAGGCTGCCTCTTCCAGCTCTTTCGGAATTGTCAGAAAGAATTGTCTGAGCAGAAACGTTCCGAAGGCTGACGCCAGCCCGGGAACAATCATAGCCTTGTAGCTGTCAACCCATCCCAACCAGTATAAAACCATAAAACTGGGAATCATAGTGACTTGATAGGGAATCATCATTGTACCCAGAAAAACATAGAACAATATGTCTCTTCCTTTGAATTGAAGACGGGCAAAGGCATATGCCGCCATGGAACAGGTAAATAACTGCCCCAATGTCACTGAAACAGCTACGAAAATGCTGTTCAGATAATAGCGCCCGAATGGTGCTGCTTGAAAAGCCCGGGAAAAGTTCTCAAAATGTAGCTTTGATGGTAGCCATTTGGGGGGATATATGAAAATATCCCCAATATCTTTTACCGAGGTTAACAGCATCCAGATAAAGGGTGCGATCGTCACTAATGCCAGGCTATAGACAATTATATGAAAGATAATATCCTTAAACAGACGAGAACTTTTTTGTAGGTCTGGATTCATCTATATCGCCCTATATCCGGCACGGGTTTTCATAAATTTTACCTGCAACAGTGTTAAGATAGCTAAGATAGCAAAGAAAATATAAGCAACTGCAGATGCATACCCCATCTCAAAAAATTTGAAAGCATATTCATACATATAAAACACAATCACTTTGGTCGCCCCCAATGGACCTCCAGAGGTCAAGACATAAACGATATCAAACACCTGGAATGAGCTGATCATAGACATAATCATAATGAAAAAAGTTGTGGGGCTTAACATTGGAACGGTAATGTGCCAGAATTTAGCCCATCTTCCAGCACCATCAATATCTGCCGCCTCGTAAAAATTGTCCGGGATTCCCTGAAGTCCCGCTGAAAACAGGACCATATTTATGCCAACTGTTTTCCACACGCCCATTATGATAAGTGCAATCATAGCGGTATTTGGGTCATTAAGCCAGTTTACTGAAGGCAAACCGAAAAGTCCGGTGAAATAGTTTAATAATCCAAAATTAGGATCATAAATCCAGCGCCAGATTAATGCTGCCGCCACCGGTGAGATTATTACCGGTGTAAAAAATGCTGTTCGTAAAAATCGCTTTCCGGCAATACGCCGATTTAGTGCCAGAGCAATTAATAGAGCGATCACCATATTCAGAGGGACTGTACCAAGAGTATAGACCAGGGTATGCTTCAGAACCATCCAGAATTCAGGATCGGTAAATAACCTCCGATAATTCTCAAAACCAATAAACGCCCGGTCGCTGCTGAACATATTCCATTTATGAAAACTCAGATAAAATGAAAAAAATACCGGAAATAAAATGAAGGTACAGAAAATAACCAGGGTTGGAGATAAAAATGCCAGCGCTGTAAAAATATTTTTCCCGCTAGTTCCAGCAGATGGATGAATTACTGGTTTTTTTCTTTGTAGGAATTTATTCCACATTTCTTCGAATCGACTGCAATACCTTATTTGATTTCGCTGCTGCTTTATCAAGAGCCTCTTGGGGGTCACCGCCTCCTAAAGTCGCCTCTTCAATCGCCTCGGCTATATGCCGAGTGACCTGTAATGCACCATAATCCAGAGAGCGCTGAACCTGTGCAACTTCCATCTGATCTACAAATACTTTAAAATTAGGATGCCTCAATAGATACTCTTTAAATTCCGGAACATCAGAGGCTGATCGCCGCATTGGTAAATAACCGGACCTCATAGACCAGCGGGCTTGAATATCAGGACGAATAATCCATTTGATGAACGACCAGGCTTCATCAGGATGGTCAGACTGTTTAAAAATAACCAGATATTCACCCCCCGCAATGGTTGCCTCTTTCACAGGACCTTTGGGTAATGGTGCAATCGACCAGTTCAAATTTCTTAACAAACGATTAAATCGCGGCAGATTCCAGGGACCATCCATTGCCATAGCCACTAATTTGGAAGCAAAAGCCACATCATAGTCGGTCGTAAAAGTCCGCAAATTTAATTTATTATAAATATTTTTCCATAGTGTCAAAGCTTTGACACCCGCCTCACTGTTATACAGCACTTCCGACTGATCTTCTGATACAATATAGCCCCCAGCCTGCCATAAATATGGAATCCATTGCCAGACCATCCAGCCACTTAAAGGGCCCGCTGCCGGAAAGATTGGAAGGAAGAAACCGATACGATCATTCTTACCATCACCATTAAAATCTTTTGTTAACTTAACCGCATATTCTTCCAACTCTTCCCAATTCGATGGTGCGAGCTCTGGGTGACAACCTTCATCCTTAAGCATATCCACATTATAAACTAGCGCTAAGTTGGTAGCTTCCATAGGAATGCAGTATAATCTTTTCCGAAGAGACGCGTACTGTAATAGAGCCGGATAGATATCTTCTATCTCTGATTGACTTAGACCGTTTTTTCCGTTGACAAAATAATTCATTTCATAGATGGCATTAGCATCCACCAAATCCGCCAGAAAATCAGAGTGAATCCAGGAAATATCGGGTGCTGTACTACTTTGGATCGCCGTTATCAGCTTTTGAATCAGTGCATCGCCAGTCGGGACATATTGGGCCTTAATTTTAACTTTTGGATTCTCAGACTCGTATTGCTCGATTAAATCATCAAGAGCAGGAATTGTCGATGCTACAAAACTGTGCCAAAACGTAATCGTCACTTTTTCTGAAGCTTTTTCTTTCTTCGCACCACACTGAGTAAAAGATAAAGCAAGTGCAACAGTGCAAATCGGTATAACTAACGGATTCTCCTTCTTAAAGATATGTGAAAACGTTTGTGCAATTTTCATATTAATCATTCCTTATAGAAAAATCACTTTCGGTCATACTATACGGGAATCTCTACTGGCATTGCGAGCTTTGAAACCGATTTGCGAAGTATTAAGGTAGGTTTCAGCACGATACGCTTCTTTTCGCCCTTACCCTCTAATCGGATATCATCCAGTAATAACTTGACAGCCATTTCACCAATCATGTTGCGGGGCTGGCTAACAACCGTCAGAGGGGAGACTAAATACGGAGCAAAATCTATGTCATCAAAAGAGACAATTGATATATCATCAGGAATATTCAATTTTTCCTCATAAATTGCCTCTAGTGCCCCTAATGTAATCAGATCACTGGAGGAAAAAATTGCAGTCGGCGGATTCGACTGTTTTAATAATAGTTTGGTTTCAATAAATCCGTTTTCTTTTCCGAAATCCTTACCCACAATCAAATTTTCACTGATCGGAATGCCATACTTCCTCAGTGCATCTTTGTAGCCATTGACACGATGATTGTTTGTCGAGGTATTGATTAATCCTTGGATAATGGCAATCCGGCGATGTCCATTCCGGATAATATATTCTGTCACCTTAAAGGCGCCTTCATAATTATCTACCAATATAGAATTAGTCTCGAGATCTTCGAAACATCGATCAAGAAGCACTAATGGTACATTGTCATCTAATAACTCCTGAATATGTTTTGACTCAAGACCGACGGGCATCACGATAAAGCCGTCAACGCCCTTGCTTCTCAGTAGATCAACCTGTTCTATCTCAGTCTCCTGATTCTCATTGGTATTACATACAATTAAGGTATAACCCAACTTGTAAGATTGTATCTGGATATTTTTCGCAACATGAGCAAAAAATGGATTCGATATATCAGGAATTACTAAACCGATTGCATGTGTTCTTTGTAGTCTGAGCCCTCGTGCAAGTTGATTGGGACGATAATTTAGTTCTGCCGCAACCTTAATAACTCGCTCTCTAGTTACACGGCTAATCCGGTATTTATCACTTTTACTATTAAGCACTCGAGATACGGTTGATACAGAAACTCCAACCTTTCTTGCGACATCATTTAGTGTAATCGTCATTCCCTACCAACCAAATTTCAATTTTGCACAATCGTTTGTTCAAACCTATTACAAACAAATTAATTTGTCAAGCATTTTTTATTGTTCCTATTGAAATATCTTTAATTCCCCGTCTAAAAATGCTGATAGATAGCCATATACGCGGATACGGAATTTCAAAATAATATGCCCTAAATATTGCCCTGGCGTTTGCTCACAGTTTTCAAAAACACACATTGGCAAGAATCCGAACCATTAGGTGTTTTAACCGTTTTCACAGATATTTGGGGCTTCAAAACGACCAATTTTTGCGTCTATTTGATAGACAAACCTACTATTGCGACTATAAAACCATGCTACTTAATCCGATTATAGCTAAAAAAGGGGGGTTAACCCCTTTTTTCCAGACCCACCAGAAATACCAGGGTCTCTTTCATCAAAGGCAGGGCTCCAAATACCATCAGAAAACCGACCAGCAGATTCTGCCGGTAGTCCCATCGGTCATTCTCTTGGTCCTCAATTCGTCCCATTGTTGGTTTTTGCTGATTCTGATTATCAGTATCAACGAATCCTATTTTATTTTTCATCAGCCTCCTTTCCAAACTGATTTCTGACGGCTTCTTTAATCAGCGATGTCATCGGTTTTCCTGTTGTCTCGCGGACTGAATAGAGTTTTTCCATATCCTTCTCATCTAATTGAGATGCCGGCCA
>OMKS01000034.1_pt1 | contig 100165 bp, 86 predicted proteins | sample 1674721 | NCBI WGS metagenome assembly OMKS01 (sample SAMN06264996, study PRJEB25208) | sediment metagenome | isolation source: hot spring sediment | place: USA: California | collected 2014-09-02 | reverse complement strand
CCAGTACATCACTGAGTCCGCATTCCAGATTCAGGTCGCTGACCCCGATATTGGTAAAGTCGAGAATACCTTTGCCCAGCCCCAGTTCAACATTATAGGCGGTGGGTACCTGCTCTGTCATAGCGATACGCCAGTGATTGTTTTTAAGGTCGGAATCGCTTTTTTTGGAACGTCCCCAGACAGATTTATCTTTATTCTGATGGGAGACCATTTTCAGCTTGCCCCGGTCGCCCACGGTTTTATAGCTGATTTCCGGGCGGTAAATATCTTTGGAGTAGGTTATTTCCGCCTGTACAAGGTATTTGGAATTGTCATTGCTGCGCAGCTCCAGCTGCCCCAACCCGAATTCAATGCTCACGTCCAGCTCCTTTTCGCCTTTGTAGGGTACGCTGTGTCTTTCGGTGACGATATCATTGGATTGGGCGCTTATGGTCAGGAGAATTAAAATCGGGAAAATTATCTTTTTCATGGAGTAAACCTCTTTAGGTGTCAATGTCAATTCTACTGGTGACGGATGCCGATATTGCCGCCACTGGTTTTTAGAGTAATATCATCACCGCCGCCGTTGATACGCCCTTTGCCGGTGATTATCAGTTTGGAGCCGCGACTCTCTTTTTGGATGTCGAGCGGAAAATCGGAACGGATTTCGCAACGATCCCATTTGTCATAGACCGTAATCTGGGCGAAAATATCAGCTTTCATATAATCGGGTATTTTAAGGGCAATATCTCCACCGGAGGATGCCAGATCAACGTTATGGCTGGGGAGTGATTTTTTAAGCAGCTTATTTACCTCAATATCCCCGCCGGATGTCCGACCGTAAACGGCTCCGTAAACCTCTGACATGTAAATATCGCCGCCGGAGGTGGTAGCGTGAATTTTGTCTTCAGCTAGGCGGACTTCAATATTCCCACCGGAAGTCTTCAGGATGCATTCGCCGCTGACTCTGCCGATCTCAATATCCCCGCCGGAGGTCGTCGCAGCGAGGTTGCCGTTAATTTCCTTAACGTCAATGTCGCCGCCGGAGGTTTCCAGGCGGGCGCGGGAATTTGCTTTGCCGAGGGTAATGTCGCCGCCCGAGGTATTCAGCGTTAGTTCCGCATCAATGTCATCACCGCCAATATCGCCGCCCGAAGTGCTGCCCCTGAAAAAGCTGCCTTTGATGCCGGTAATGTATATGTCACCGCCCGAGGTTTTAATTTCGCCGTCACCGGTCAGCTGTTTAACGGTGATGTCGCCGCCGGAGGTCTTGGCGAAAAGATTGCCGGATATTTTATTCAGAACAATATCACCGCCCGAGGTTATCGCCCGGATTTCGGCTCCGGATTCTCGGATGCTTATATCCCCACCGGAAGTATTGACCGTTAGTTTTCCGGTTGTCTCAAGAATATCAATGTCACCGCCCGAGGTGTGGACTTCGACAATGCCGTTTACGGTTTCGGTCACAATATCACCACCAACCACGTCAATATTAAGATTGAAGTTGGTCGGAACCTGAATTGTAAAGTCGTTTTGATAGCGCCGGAAATTGTCACCCCCCTCGATCGTCAGGACATTGCCCTTTTGAATATATTTGGCGCGGTGCGTCCGGAGTATTTTTTCAGCCTCTTTTTCGGAATAGGTATTAATCCGGAAATGTTCTGTAACCGTGACATTATCACGGGCTGCACCGACAATTTTGATATCACCGCGAATCTTCTTCATTACCAGGGAACCCTTTTCGGAAATATTGTACTCCTTGACTGATTCGCCGTGATAGCGCATCCCGTCGTATTCCAATTTCTGTGCCGGCAGCAGGCTGCAGAGAGGGATTAAAAGCAGGATTTGACGATATATTTTCATTGCAACACCTGTTGGTTACTTTTTCCTACAATGACGTCAAGGTAATTCTGAGCTGTTTTACGCAGAGTTGAATCAGGATCATTGGTGGCAATTAATGCCAGGATCGGCACTATCGTTTCATCGGCGCTTTGATAGAGCTCTTTGACGGCACGGCGTCGAATTTCGGAGCTGCTGTCCCGCAGAGCGATGGTTTTGAAGGCGTCTATGATCTGGGGTGTCAGGTCATAGGATTCCAGTGCGTCCATTGCCTGGTCGCGGACCTCCGGGTCACTGTCATTGAGTAATACCGATATCATGGTGGACTCATTGCGACTATTCTGTGGAGATTTTGCCAATAATTTGATTGCCCGCAGGCGCCGGGAACGGTCTTGGTCATAGCGCGCCGAATACTGGAGCATATTCAAGATCGTGGGATCATCGAGACCGCCTTTAATGGCAATATCACGGTCCACTTTCAGGTTGACTTCCACCATACCGTTATCGTCAGTGGAGCTTTGAATTAGATCGGCTATCTCAACCCCGCCGGACTGAATAAGATAGTTAGCCATCGCCTTTTGCAGTTGTTCCTTTTCTGCATCGGTGAGAGCGACCTGGTAATTGACAAAATTAGCCAGCATACCAGGATCGTGCCGTAAACCGCTGCTTAACCAGAGTTTGCCGACGAAAATCCCAATGATGAAGGTAATCCCGATGGATACCAGCTGATACCGGGGCTGCGCGAGAAAGCCAGTCAGGGCGTCCTGGATTTCATCAAGAATTCCGAAAAACGTCCATTTGAACCGGCGCTTTTTTGTTTGCCGGATGGTTCTCATGACCTTAGCATTAGCCCGCTCTATCAGCACAGGACTTGGCACTGCCCGGGATGGATGCTCCAGCGCCTGTTTCAGATCGTTCATTCGGCGTAGGGCGCCGGTGCATTCCGGACATTCCGCCAGATGTTTTTTGAACTGTGCCTCATCCTTGGCGCTTAGTTCGTTATGAAAATAGAGCATTAGCATGGATTCAAATTGTTTGTGTGTTTTCATAGTAGATTCCTTCATGCTTTGACAAGCAAGTTTTGTAATTTCCGGGTTGCCCGAAACAGATAACGCTTCACAGTTCCTTCGGTGCAATCCAGGATCGCGGCGATATCTTTGATCTTTTTGCCTTCGTAATGTTTCAAAATGAAGACGACCCGTTGTTGGGAGGAAAGCTGCCGCAGCGCCCGGTCAATTTCTTCCCGCAGAGAGGCATTGAGAGTCGCCTGATCGGCTTCATTGGCTTCATCGTCCGGGATGGTTTCCCAGAGGTAATCATCTTCGCCGGGGTCTACGGGCATCATTCGTTTGGATTTGCGATAGAAATTGAAAGCCTGATTGGCAAGAATTCGATAAACCCAGGTGAAAAACTCGCTTTCGAACCGAAAAGAGCCGATATTGCGGTACACTTTAATAAAGGTCTCTTGATACAGGTCTTCGGCGTCCTGATAGTTTTTGGTGAAATGAAAAGCCAGACCCATCACCCGCTCTCCGTACTTGGTCATCATTGTCTGGAAGGCCATTTCATCACCATTTTTAATTCGTTCAATCAGATCTATTTCTTGCTGATCCATTCAAATTTCTCCCTATTTAGACATCCGCCGCTTTGTAAGGTTGTCAGCCATGTTTGAACTCCCTGAAAAGTTAATGTAGTACCAGACAATTGCCACGAATTATTGTGTCCCGATCGTTAATAGTCACAATATAGATGCCGGAGGAGACTTTTTGTCCCTGTAGATTTTTCAGATTCCAGTAAATTGATTCCTGCGTTCCGGCAATTTTTGGTTTCAGTTCGGTGCTCCAGATGAGTTCACCCAGAAGATTGTAAATATTTAGCGGCACCTTCTTTTCGGTGGGAATCGCATGTGTCCAGAGAAAGGTCAGCGCCACATCTGAGATCGCTGGATTCGGCAGCGCATAGAGTCGTTTTCGCGCCAGCGGGCGTCCCGGAATAAGGAGCGAATCCCCAGCGAACATAGCATGATAAATATCCGGAACACCCCACCCGTAGCTCTGGTCGGGATTGCTGCTGCGAGAGGCACTGCTTTTGAGTATTTCTATGATTTGAGCCGGCGTCAGGGTGGGATATTTTTCCATCAGTAAAGCGGCGCTGCCGGCTATCAAAGGCGTTGCATAGGAGGTTCCGTCACCGGAATTGTAAGATGTCGGTGAACCCGAGGATGCCACGAAAATGTTGACGCCGGGTGCACAGAGATCGGGTTTGATTCGACCGTCGGGGGTTGGGCCGTGAGAGCTGAACCCGGCGATTTGACCGTCCAGATTCACTGCGCCGATCGTTAAAGCTCCAAAGGCATCGGAGGGGGACATCAAACCGCCGTCGGAGAAAAGTTGGGCGGCATTTCCGGCGCAGATGACGGGTAAAATCCCGCGCTCGAAAGCCCAATTGACTGCCCGCGCCACCGGGGTAGTCCGCCCGTCCAGGTCTTCATAGGGGTGGTCGTTGGCTGGATTATCAAAGTCGTAGCGATAGGCAACCGAGGAGCTGATAATATCCGCACCACTTTGGTCCGCCCACTCGACCGCCGCCACAAAGTAATCCTCTTCCAAAGGGGTTTCCGAAGCAAGGATTTCGGTCTTTGCCAGCAGAAATTCGGCGTTATAGGCGGCGCCGATGTATGTGTTTGCTACGTATCCACCGATAAGACTCCAGACCGAGGTACCATGCCGGCACTGAGCGCTGATGGTTTTACTGCCCGTCTGATCATCCTGAACATCGTTGTCTTTGAAGATAAAGTCCCGCTCTGCCACCAACCGACCATCGGCGACGATGTGTTGAAACGCTTCATGATCTTTATAAAAACCGGCATCAATCACCGCAATGCGAACACCTGCGCCGGTAAACCCAAGTTCATGAACCGCCGGAACATTCAGCCGTTGCAGCTGGGCGTAGGAGTTGCCGTAGAGAGGATTAACGACTTGTGATTTTTCAAGCTGTCGGCGGGGGGCTGGTGGTGAGGTCCTATGGTAGCGTCGCACAGCCTGCAATTCTTTGATGTAGGGCAGGTTTAAGAGCGATAAAATCTGAGTGGAATCAACATAGACTGAATAAGCTTGCAGAGCTCGTGAATAGAACAGAATCTCGCGACAGCAGCGTTCGATCGCCGCCCTGATGTGCTCGCCCGGAACCGTAGCGGAGAAGTTTTTTGCTCCCGGTATGCCTTTCCGGAGGAGCCGGGCTGCGGTACGCGGAGAGCATGTAAACGGAACAAAATCTTCCGTCTTCAACCGCTCGGTATCCAGGTAAATCCAGACTTTTTGCCGGTCATTGCCGTCTGTCCGGGCGGACAGAGTCCTGGAAAGACCGAGTAATGCGATCCAGCAAAAGATGAAAACCGCGCCGGCAGTAGTGTTTATAAACAATGGAAATCTTCTGCGTCTCACCGTTCGGTATCTTTGCCGTTATAGGCTTTGATGATCTCTTTGACCAATCTATGACGAACGACGTCGCCCGGATTGAAATAGACGAAGTCAATTCCATCAATATTCTGAAGAATGTTTTTTGCTTCAATCAAGCCGGAACTGTGCCGGTCGGGAATATCAATCTGGGTGATATCACCCGTGATAATAGCTTTGGAGTTGGCGCCCAGCCGGGTTAAAAACATTTTCATCTGCATGCTGCTGGTATTCTGCGCCTCATCCAGGATCACAAAGGCATTATTCAATGTACGACCGCGCATGTAAGCCAGCGGCAAAATTTCGATGATGTGTTGATCGGTAAAACTTTTCAACTTGTCAGCCGGCAGCATATCATGCAGGGCATCGTAGAGCGGTGCCAGATAGGGTTCGATTTTTTCCTTCAGGTCACCGGGAAGGAAACCGAGACTTTCGCCGGCTTCCACCGCCGGGCGGGTCAGGATAATCCGTTTCACTTCATGATTGCGCAGCGCGGCAACCGCAATCGCCACAGCCAGATAGGTTTTGCCGGTTCCAGCGGGTCCGATGCCGAATACAATATCGTTTTTCAGGGTAGCCTGGAAATATCGTTCCTGGTTTGTGGAGCGGGGTCTGATGGCGCCGGATTTTTTAAACAGAATAACGGTGTCCGCTGTGATCTCTTGATCCAGAGGATGGTCGCTCAATTCCAGATTGATCAACGTCTCAACGTCAGCGGTTTCGATAAAACCCTTTTGAGAAGCGGTGAGTAACATTTCGCCCAGGATACGGTTAACCTGTTCAATGTGATCTGTCTCGCCTTCCAGATGAATCTGATTGCCCCGGGCGAAAATTTTCAGCGGGAATTTATCCGCCAACATCCTCAGGTAAATATCATTGGCGCCCATTATCTGGAACGGGTCTATGCCTTTGATTTCAATGGTTTTGCGCGTCATTTCTCTTTTTTAGGTTAGGGTGTTTTTCCGTTTTCAGCTGAATTCCCAGCTCGTCCAGCTGCTTACTGCTCACCGCTGACGGGCAACCGTCCATCAGAGATGCGCCGCTGGTGGTTTTGGGGAAAGCAATCACGTCGCGGATATTTTCAGTACCAGCCAGCAGCATAACCAGCCGATCAAATCCCAGGGCAATACCGCCGTGAGGCGGAGCGCCGAAGGTGAGGGCGTCGAGCAGGTAGCCAAATTTTTCCCGCGCCTCTTCCCGACTGATACCCAGCACGTCAAACAGTTCCTGCTGCAGTTCCCGGGTATGATTGCGGATACTTCCGCCGCCGATTTCACTACCGTTAATGACAATATCATAAGACCGGGCGCGCACCGTTTCAGGCTGGTCAATCAATTTTCCCCGGTCTTCCGGCAATGCGGCAGTAAAGGGGTGATGCATTGCCACATAGCGCTGCTGCTCTGCATCCCATTCCAGCAGTGGAAAACGGGTCACCCAGAGGGGCTTAAAAATATTTTCGGGAATCAGGTTCATGAGTTTAGCAGTAGCGTTGCGTAAACGTCCCAGTACCGGGTAGGCGATTTTCGGCTGGTCGGCGATAAACAGCAGCAGGTCGCCGGGGCGTGCGGAGAAGGTTGCAATCAAATCGTTTGCATAGCCCGCAAGGAATTTGGCAAGACCACTTTCCAAGCCCCCTTCGGCGATTTTCGTGAATGCTAATCCCTGACCTCCCCAGCGGCGTACTTTTACGGTGAGGTCGTCAATAATTTTACGGCTGAACTGAGCACCACCGGGAACGCAGATAGCGGCGACGGTTCCGTTTTTCTCCAGAACCGACCGGAAAACCTGGAAATCAGATTCTGCCAGGAGCCGATTCAAAGTTTGGATTTTCATATCGAATCGCAAATCCGGTTTGTCGGAGCCGTACCGGCGTATGGCTTCGCTGTATTCCATTTTCGGAAAAGTTGCGGGCAATTCCACATCCAATACATCGTGGAAGACCTGCCGGAGCAGCGCCGTAGTGCTCTGTATGACATCCTCCTCTTCAACAAAGGACATTTCCACGTCAATCTGGGTGAATTCAGGTTGACGGTCGGCGCGCAGGTCTTCATCGCGAAAACACCTGACGATTTGAAAATAGCGGTCAAAACCGCCGATCATCAGTAGCTGCTTATAGGTTTGCGGAGATTGTGGCAGGGCGTAAAAGCGACCCTTGTGGATTCGGCTGGGTACCAGGTAATCCCGGGCACCTTCCGGGGTGCTTTTCATCAGCACCGGGGTTTCGATTTCGTAGAATTGATTATTATTGTAATAATGGCGGACACTCTGGGCGGCGCGATGCCGGACAGCCAGATTATACTGGAGCTCGGCGGTACGTAGCTCCAGATAACGATACTTTAAGCGCAAATCCTCCAGACCGGTGCTGCGGTCGGTTACCAGAAACGGGAGGGTGGCAGAACGGCTCAGAACCTCGATTGTCTGAGCCAGAATGTCTATTTCACCGGTCGGCATATCAGGATTCAGGGCCTCTTGGGGACGCTCGCGCACGGTGCCCCTGACCGCGATGACATCCTCCATTCCGAGGCTGTGGGCGACGGTTATCACCTCCGGGGCAGTTACCGGATCACAAATGATCTGAGTTAAGCCGTAGCGATCCCGCAGATCAATGAATATCAGCCCCCCGAGATCGCGGCGGCGATTGATCCAGCCGTTCAAAATTACCGATTGTCCAACATGTTCTTTTCGCAATTGACCACAGGTAACGGTTCTCTTGAGCATAGCAATCCTTTATTCTCTTTTCTCTGATTTTTTACGTTTGGGCGATGCGGTTGATTTGCTGAGCACCTGATACATCTGTCGGGATGTTTTACACGCCAGTAATTTTGCGCGTCCTTCTTCATCGAGAGCCTGACTGATCATGGACATAAAGTGCATATGCGGCGCTGAGGCGCTTTCCGGCGAGAGCGTCAAAACGATAATGTTGGTGGGTTTTCCGTCAACAGAGTTAAAATCTACTCCCTCCCGCTTGATTCCGATTGCACATACCAGCCGGTCAACCGCATCGCAGCGACCGTGCGGAATGGCGATTCCGTACTGAATGCCCGTTGACATACTCGCTTCCCTTTCAAATACGGTTTTGCGGGCTGACTCAAAATTTTTTACCAAACCGGCGCGGTCCAGAATTTCCAGCAGTTCATCAATTACTTCCGTTTTTGTTTTGCCCCGTAGCGATGCGCATAAGACGTCGGGCGTCAGGTACTGCGCCAGTTGGGAATGGACCGGAGTTTTGAAGGCGGGTTGTTCCTGAATACGCATGGCAACCGTGTCGCTGTCTATCGGTTTGCGAAGCGCTTTGACGGTCGCCTCGAAATCGGCAAACACCTCGAGCATCGCTGTATTGACATAGGACACCTCACTCTTATCACAGTCAATATTGATGGTATTTGAATCAATAGTGACACCGATGATCATTTCATCTTTGCGCAGCTGGTAAATCTGTTCAGGCTGATTTAGGATGTGAATAAAAAATCCTTCCGATTCAAATACCGCCAGCAGTTTGCTCACCATCAGATTGGTCGTCTGGATGTTGGGAAATTCAAAGGAAAGGCGGGCTTCTTCAGTCTCTCTGATCTGCTTGCGGGTACCACTCTGCTCGTTATTAAACATGCCCACCAGAATCGGCGGTGATATCAATGTTGTGATAAGAGTCATCATGATTGCAATTCCGAAAAATTCTGGTGGTAACAGACCAGCTGCCAGACCAATCCCGGCGATAATCAGCGCCACCTCGCCCCTTGGCAGCATCCCCACGCCGATCCGCAACGCACCGCGCAAATTGAAATTGGCAAAAAGGGTCGGAATACCGCATCCCAGTACCTTTGACACGACCGCGCCGACTGTATAAAAAACCCCCATTAGGAGCACTGTTTTGGAAGTGAACAGGCGGACATTGACCAGCATCCCCATCACCGTGAAAAAGACTGGTACCAGGAATGAATAAATCGGCCCCATTTTTTCCATGACCACATGGTTAATGTCGGTTTTAGAGAGAGACAAACCCATGATATAGGCGCCGATAATCATTGCCAGACCGGCTTCTTCGAAGAGCCCGGCTAGAACCAGGGCGAAGCCCAGCGCCATCATGGCGATGGAGGTGCGGTCGTGAAACAATTTTAACAGCAGGCTGATTTTGCGGGACGCCAGTAGTCCAATAATCGTAGCCGCCGCCCAGATTCCGACTGCTTTGATTGAAATAATACCAATGTGCGCCCAGTCAACATTCCCGGATTTTGTCGAAGCCGTTAGAATTCCGAGTCCCACCGCCAGCAGAATAATACCGAGTACGTCGTCTATGACAGCGCCCGCCAGGATAGTGACCCCCTCCGGCGAATCCAGTTTACGTCGTTCCGATAGAATCCGGGCAGTGATTCCGACTGATGTGGCTGTCGAAATTATACCCAAGAAAAGAGGGGGGGGCGAGAAAAATCCCAGCCGGGCACCGAAAAGCCATTTTGACAACAGGATGGTCAGGATATCTCCGATTAAAAAAGAAAAGAGTACCCCGCCGATACCCACGATACTGCCGATAACGGAGTAGCGTAAAAAGAGGCGAAAATCGGTCTCCAGTCCAATCATAAACAGCAATACCACTGATGCCAGGGTGCTGATTCCGTACAGTTCGGGAGATATGGGAAAGGTTTCCGAAGCGATGGGGAAAATACCGGCAGGAAACCCGGGTAGCGGAACGGCGCCGAGTAGATAAGGCCCGATTAAAATTCCGGCGAACAGCTCACCCAGAACGCCGGGCATTTTGAATTTTTCAAAAAATATGTTGCCCAGTCGCGCCGCGAACAGAATTAAGCCCAGCTGCATAACCAGCATCATCATACGATGGGTCATGTTATCTGAAAGTGTCGCCGGTGGAGCTGCCAATAAATGACCGGAAAGTAAAAGTCCGATCAGTAATGGTAAACAGCGCCTGATAGATTGACCGATTTTCATTTATTTTTAGCGATGGTGATGACCTGAAACGTGGCAGGTTTTTGGAAATTTGCCTGTGACAAATGAGAAGGAATTATACATTGTTGAGGTTCATGTAGCAGGAGCCTTCAAATTTTGCCCCGTCTTCGATAACCAGCTGAGCGGCTTTGATATCGCCTTTCAAAACAGCTTTTTCTCCCAGGATTACCTTGCCGGCGGCATTCACATTGCCTTCGATATTGCCACCGATATTGATGTCCTCGCCATGCAGATTGCCGCGAATGCGGGAGGTCGTGGAAAGCGTAATAGCATTCCTGGTGCTGATATCTCCTTCTACCTGTCCGTAGATGATGATGTTGCCGTCAAGCTGAATATTACCGGTGATGGCGGTATCTTCGCCGATAATTGTATTTATGGTTGAATCCTTTTTCTTGTTCATATACTCTTTAGCCTCCATAATTGTTGACAGAAATATCCGTGCGGCGATAGGAATAGATCATGCTCTGGGGATCAATCGGTTTGCCCTCGCGCCAGATTTCGAAATGCAGGTGCGGTCCCTGGCTGATGCCGGTGTTTCCTAGAAAGCCGATGATATCGCCCCGTTTGAGATACTGGTGCTCTTCCACGATATTGCGCTGATTGTGACCGTAGATTGTAAAATAGCCGTTCGGATGGTACAGAATAACGGTGTAGCCCAGATCGTAGGTCCAATTGGAAAACACCACCATACCTGATGCGGAAGCGTGGATCGGGACGCCTTCGGGCGCGGCGATGTCAACGCCATAGTGATTATCCTGGAAAAGAATATGGTCATCAACAAATCCCTGTGTGATATAGCCTTCGACCGGCGGGTAAATCGGGACGTTATCGAGATAACTGATTTCCACCGATTTTTCTTTGGTGTGATTGGCGATTCCCAGAGGAATGAACAGAGAATCAATATACTGGGAATCCAGAGAGGCGATATTCAGGTCGGCACCTAAAACCGAACGGATATACTGGTCCATTTGCCGGATTTTATTGTAATCGCTCAAAATCTGAGTAACTTTCAGACGGTCCACAATCAGACGTTCGTTCTCGGCTACCAGATCGTTATATTGTCTGGCGCGGGGAATCAGATAGATTGCGCCGATGATAATTGCGACTATGAATAAAAATAACAGTATCAGCAGCGCTTTGGCGAAAAAGGAGCTGATGGTGAGGCGCAGCGGTGTTTTACGGGCATCGCTGATCAAATGCAGGGTATATTGCTTCTTATTCATTGATTGCGATCCTCAATTAATTCGAACATTTCGACCAGGCGTCCCAAATCTTCCTTTGAATAATATTCGATTTCAATGACTCCCCGGTCTTTTCCCTTGATTCTTACACGGGAGCCGGTAATATGCATCAACCGATCCTCGATGTGTTTGTACAATTTTTTGGGTGTGGATTTTAGCGGAACCTGTTTTTTCTCCGGAGCGGTGGTGATTTTTTTTACCAGCGCCTCGGTGGCGCGGACACTCAGGGCGTCGCGTTTGATTTTCCGCCACAGATTCAGTTGCTGTTCCCGGTTGGAAATGGTAATGATGGGACGAGCGTGTCCGGCGCTGAGTTTCTGGTCTTTTAAATCACGGAGAATTTCCTCGGGAAGGGTCAGAAGGCGCAGGGAGTTGGTGATGGTAGAACGCTCTTTGCCGACTTTTTTGGCGATGTCATCGTGGGAGAGATTGAAGGAATTGACGAGTATCTGGTAGGCTTTTGCCTCTTCCACAGGATTCAGGTTTTCCCGCTGGACGTTTTCGATCAGTGCCATCTCCATCATTTCCACGTCGCTGGCTACGGACAGGACAAAGGCGGGGATCGTTTTTCGCTCCAGTTCAATGCAAGCCCGCAGGCGTCTTTCACCGGCGATTAATTCGAATTCATCCTCCTTTTGCCGCACGGTAATGGGCTGAATGATACCGTTTTCGCGAATGGACTGCTTCAATTCTTCCATGGCTTGCGGATTGAATTCTTTGCGGGGCTGGTTGGGATTTACCTGCACCTTGTCCACCTCAATTTCCGCAATCCGATTGGTGAGATCAATGCCTTGAGGAAATTCGGGGATGATCGCCCCGAGACCTTTACCGAGTCGTTTGATCGTCATTGTGCAGTATTTCTCCTACCAGATTCATATAGTCCTGCGCGCCCGCCGACGATGCGTCATACAGGATAATCGGCTTGCCGAAGCTGGGCGATTCGCCCAAACGGACATTCCTCCGGATGATGGTTTTGTACACTTTTTCTTTAAAATGACTGCGAACCTGTTCGGTAACCTCCCGGGACAAACGGATGCGCGAGTCATACATCGTGATCAAGACGCCTTCAATTTGAAGGTCCCGATTCAGATTGCGCTGAACAAGCCGGATTGTGTTCAACAGCTGTCCTAATCCTTCCATGGCGTAGTACTCACACTGGATCGGAATCAGCACGGATTGAGCCGCAGTCAGGCTGTTGATTGTCAGTAATCCCAGAGAGGGCGGGCAGTCAATAATGATGTATTTATACTCCTTTTCGAGATGTTTGATGGCTTTTTTCAGGATACTCTCGCGACTGATCATGGAGACCATCTCGATCTCGGCACCGACCAACTGAGGAGAGGATGGTACCACCTCGAGAAAGGGAATTTCTGTAGAATAAATGTGTTCGTTAATATCCAGACTGTCAACCAGAACGTTATAGATGGTTTGGTCGGCGGACTGGTATTCAATGCCGCAACCGATCGTTGCGTTTGCCTGAGGGTCCATGTCAATTAAGAGGGTGTTGACCTCTGACACAGCCAGACCTGCCGCAAGATTAACCGAGGTTGTGGTCTTTCCGACGCCGCCTTTCTGATTGGCAACCGTTATGATTTTTGTCACCTGACTTCTCTAAGCATAATAATTACAAATAGTTCCAACTTTACCAACCCGTTCTGTAAAGCAAAGCAAATTTAATTCCAGCCCTCTCTAAAATCAAGGCAAAAGGCGATTATGCTTTTCAACCGGGTAGCGGGCGGGTTTCATGTAGTCCGGCAGTCATCCGGGAGGATTGCAGAGCGATTAATTTGAAAAATTTGTTACCATCTTAATGGAATCGTCAATTAAGCATACGCTATCTTGAGCTTCTCAGCAAATCTGGGAGCAACGAAAAAGAACTTGTAGCTCGGGGCGGATTGTTTATATTTATAACGATTAATTTGCTGATACCCGGTTTTGATGATTTTTTGAATGAAACAAATTATCTACATTTACCGCTGGGCGGTGGCGGTGGCGGTTTTTTCCCTGATTGCGGCGCTGGTGTTTATCGGTTTGGTTTTCTATCGTCCTCAACAGATATACGTCCTGGTGCAGCCCCTCTGTCGTCTGCTGCTGCGGTCCATTGCGGTGCGGGTGAAAGTCACCGGCCTGGATAATTTTGACCATAAACGATCTTATTTAATTCTCTGCAATCATGAATCCCTTCTGGATGCCTTTATCTGTCCGGGATATATCCCGCTCTTTTTCGCGGTTCTGGAACTGACGGATCATTTCTCCTGGCCGGTTTGGGGAAAGATGACGCAAAAATGGGGCAATATTCCGGTTGGCAGGGGCAATTTACGGGCGGCGATTGCCAGCCTGGACCGTGCCCGCGATGTTCTGAAAAAGGGCACCTCTCTTTTGATTTTTCCCGAAGGAGAGCGTACCACCACCGGCGAGATGAAACCTTTCCGCAAGGGGGCATTTTATCTGGCGCTGAAGGCACAGGCTGATATACTGCCAATTGGGATGCATGGTCTGTATCGGGCAAAAACGAAGGGCAACTGGCATGTTCGATCGGCGAATGTCCATTTTAATTTTGGGAAACCGCTTTACTATCGTGATTACCGGCATTTGAATGTTGATCAGTTAAAATATTGGGCTGAAAAAGAGGTGCGCCGGCTGAAATATCGTCGCTGAAGATTTAAGGATTACAGAAATTATTCTACATTGAGAATATAAAATTTTTTATTAAATTTAGTCCATGAAAAAAACCGAATTCTCTTATTTACCGGATAAGAAACGCCTTCTCTATGAACAGTTGGCGCGCTCTTACCGGATCCGGGAGCGCCAGAGGAACATTACCTGGACTCCCTTTGAGGCGAAACTGATTGACAGTAAAATCGCACTAATATCCGTTTGCGGTGCCTATCTAAAGAGCGGTAAACCCTTTACCAAAGAGCCGCAGGATAGCAATTATAGTTATCGCGCTATTGATATCAATTTTGATCGTGATGATTTGGAATTTTTTGCTCTGGATTGGGAGACTTCTGAACTGGAAAAGGATATCAATGTGATTCTGCCTATTGACCGCCTGGTTTTACTGCAAAAGGAGGGACTGATCGGTAAAATTAATGAGAATTTGTTCAGCTTTTCAGGCGCCAGCGATAAGCGGGAACTTCTGGACAAAGCCATTAAAAAACTGGCTAACCAGCTGAAGACCGAAGAGTGCGTTGGAGCGCTGATCATTCCCTGTTCAGCCCGAACCGCTGAGACCGCCTGCCTGATCGCCAATCAGCTGGAGGTAGCGAAAATATCCACCGCTATGCTCACCCCTTTTTACGAGCAGGCGCTGGTTATGTCACCGCCCCGCTGTGCGTTTATCAATTTTCCCTTCGGTCGGATTCTTGGGAAGGCGAACCACGTGACTCTGCACACGGCAATATTGCGGGATACTTTGCGACTTTTTGAGAAAGCCAAGGTTCCCGGCGAGATTCTGAGCCTCAACTTTATCTGGTCCTATGGTCAAATTCCGGATTGGTAAGCCCGATGCTCTATTTAATCGAAAAGCCGTCCCGGATTGCGAGACGGCTTTTTTATTGGATAGGGTGGTCTGGTCTAGCCGGTGGCAATCCGCTTCAATGTTTCCACCAGCAAACCCCAGAATTTTTCCACCGTCTTGATCGCGACGACTTCATCAGGGGAGTGCGGATTTTTAATAGTCGGACCAAAAGAGATCATATCAATGCCCGGAACGGTTTCGCCGATAATGCCGCATTCCAGTCCGGCGTGAATCGCCTTCACTTCCGGTGTTTTCCCATAGAGAGCTTTATGGGCGGATTTCATGATCTCCAGAATTTTCGAATCCATGTTCGGTTTCCAGCCAGGATAGCCGCCGCCCTGACGGACCGCTCCCCCGGCGAGCAAACCGGTCGCCTTGACTTTATCAGCGATATCAATCTTGGCGGTTTCCACCGAGCTGCGCTGACTGGTAAGAACCGAGATGTTTTTTTCATCGGTTTTAACAATAGCCAGGCTGGTGGAAGTCTCGACCAGATCGGGAATCGCATGACTCATGGCGACCACCCCATGCGGCAGGGCATAGATCATATTCCCGAAGCGGAATTGGAAGTCTTTGGAGAATACTTTTTGAGGCGGTCCGGTTTCTGATGCCACGATTTTAATGGCGCTCTCAATACCTTTGTACTCTTCTTTGAAAATCTGCTCGTAATTGGTGATCAGCGCTTTCATTTTGTCCAAATCATCTGGTCTGACTACCAGAACCGCCTCAGCTTCCCGGGGAATGGCGTTGTGTTTACTGCCACCGCTGATGGAGACAAGATGAAAATCGAGCTCATCGTTGGCATTCCAGAGCAGACGGTTGAGTAATTTATTGGCATTGGCACGACCCAGAGCGATGTCGAGCCCCGAATGTCCGCCCTTCAGACCGGTAAGTTTAATCTGCAGAGGCAGGTAACCGGCAGGGACATTGATCCATTCGATGGTTAGTTTGATTTCGGTGTCTTTGCCGCCGGCACAACCGATGTAGAGCGCGCCGTCTTCCTCGGAATCGCCGTTAATCAGAATGTCGGCGGTGACGAATCCGGGTTTCAGTGCGTTAGCGCCAGTCAGACCGGTTTCCTCGTCAATAGTGAAGAGGAATTCCATGGGTGGATGGATCAGGTCCCTGGAAGCCATAACCGTGAGAGCTGCGGCGACGCCGATGCCGTTGTCAGCGCCCAGGGTCGTGCCGTCAGCGCGGACATAATCTCCATCAATCAGCATCCGAATCGGGTCCTTTCGGAAATCGTGTTCCGTACCGCTGTTCTTTTCGCAAACCATATCGAGATGACCCTGGAGGCAGACTTTCGGTCTGTCTGTACAACCGGCGCTGGCGGGCTTATTGACGACGATATTGCCAACATCATCCTGTTTGTAGGGCAACCCGAGCTCATTGGCAACGCTGATAATATACTGACCGGCTTCAGCCTCGTGTTTGGATTCCCGGGGTATCTGATTTAATTCGTAAAAATAGCGCCACAGTTTTTCGGGTTTTAAACCTTGAAATACATAACTCATGAAAAAACCTCCCTTTATTCAGTGTTAAATTTGGGTTAATACTTTTTTAATAATCACCAATGCCTGATCAATCTCGGCTTTGGATATGATCAGCGGTGGGGCGATGCGAATGACGTTCTCATGTGTCTCTTTTGCCAGAATGCCCTCTTCCTGCAGCGCCTCGCAAAATTTTCGGGCGCCCCCCGCTTCCGGTTTTAAAACGATGCCAATCCAGAGCCCTTTTCCGCGATAAAAATCAACATACGGACTGTCAATCTGCCGCAGTCGGCTGATAAGATATTTGCCGAGCTCAGCGGAGCGCTCAACTAAGTTTTCCTCTAAAATGATTTTCAGCGCTTCCCGGGCAACGGCGCAGGCTAAGGGGTTGCCGCCATAGGTGGAGCCGTGATCGCCGGGCTTGAAAACGCCCAGCACCTCACGGGAAGAAACAACTGCGGAGACCGGGTACATACCACCGGATAACGCTTTGCCGATGACGACTATATCCGGCTTCACATTTTCATGTTCGTAGGCGAAAAGCGTTCCGGTACGCCCGAGACCGCTCTGGATTTCGTCAGCAATTAACAGAACATTGTTTTGCCGGCAGACATCCGCAGCTTCCCGCAAAAAACCCTCCCGGGGAACAACCACACCACTCTCGCCCTGAATGGGCTCAACTAAAAACCCGACAGTATTTTTATTAATCGCCGCTTTCAGCGCCGCAGCATCGCCATAGGGAATGATTCTGAAGCCGTGTGTCAATGGACCATAGCCCTCTTTGTACTGCTCTTCTGTGGAAAAGGAGACGATGGTTACCGTCCGTCCGTGAAAATTCCCCTCACAGGCGATTATTTCCGCCCTGTCCCGGGCAACACCCTTGACGCTATAGCCCCATTTGCGGGCGGCTTTGATGGCGGTTTCCACCGCTTCGGCGCCGGAATTCATCGGCAGCATCATCTCATATCCGGTCAGCTCGCATAACTCCTTTGCCAGGAGTGGCAACTGGTCGTTCCGAAATGCCCGGGATGTGAGTGTCAAACGGGCTGCCTGTTCCTGCACTGTTTTGACCAGGCGGGGATGACAGTGCCCCTGGTTGACCGCTGAATAGGCGGCGAGAAAATCCATATATTTTTTACCCTCGACGTCTTCCACCCAGATACCCGATCCACGGGTCAGAACAACATCAAGAGGCTTGTAGTTGCGGGCTCCATAGCGATCTTCCAGCTCGATGCATTTTTTGGTTGTTATCATTTAAAAACCTCAAATCTTTGTGTTTTTCAAATCATCAACCGGCTGAATTTAATTAATCATTGCGGAAAAAGCAGGTATATTCTTAAATAAATTAAGCTTGTTTGTGACTCCCAGTACCCTCGGAATACTAATTTAATAGCGCCACACTTCCAAGGAAAATTTATCATTTTATCCGGTAAGATGGTAATAAAACAGCTGCCGTTAAAAATAATAGCTCAGTGATAACTGGTGCACTGCTCCGCCCCGCTCTATGACTTTCTTACCGGGAATTTCCGTGGTCAGGTAAACAGGACTGTCGTCCAGACGTTTGATAAAGGGCACCATCTGACGCAGGCGATACTCCAGTGCAACGGGACCAAATTTGTGCTGTAATCCCACCTGGAGGCTGAAAAGATTGATATTCAGGCGGATGGGATAATCAATGGGTGCCGCCATTAATCCAAACTCCAGCTCGGCTTCACCCAACATCCGCAAGGTGACCCGTGAATGCAGATAATCAAGCGACAAGTCCAGGCGAGTCTGTTTTTTGGTAAAATGACCGCTGTAGGTAAAATTCTGGCTGAAGGCGTGTCCCTGCCGGATATTTCCTTCGGCTTGATGAGAAATCGGCAGGATACTGTAAATATATCCGAGTACCGGTGTCCGAATGGAAAACTCGCCACCGAAAGTGGATACGGAGAGTCCGGAGCGCAAACGGTGATTGGTCCTGATATGATGAAAAAGCAGAGCGCCGCCGTTGAGGCTGAAGCTGCCATCTCCGAGACTGGCAAAATCAATAAAGGAGGGCGGATGATTATCGGTGTCGTAGTTCAGTCCGGCGCGGGAATAGCGAACTTCGATGGCTGAAGAAAAGTGTGACGACCGCTCCAACAGCAGGGATAATTGTGTTGAATAAAATTGAGTCGGAATATCCAGAACCCGTACACCGTTCAGTGTCGGCTTGTTGGTGGTATTGACATAGCGAAAGGAGAAGGCATTATTCCACTGGGAGTGATCCAGAAAGATGCGCAGGCGGTTTGAATTATTGTGAAAAGGGATACTGAGCCAGGGGGTCAGTTCGAAGTGCTGAGAGCGATTTTTACATTCGATTGGACTCCCGAATGTTTTCGGTAACCAATCCAGAAAATAGCGGTTCAGCCGGGAATCCTCCGATTGCGGGTAGGATTCGATAATGGTTTCGACGCAGTTATGATAGGAGGCGGAATGAAAATAAAAGCCCCCGCTTCTGTTTCTGGCGGTTCTTGCCCAGAGAAAGGTATAGGTCTGTCCCTCACCGATGCCCTTACCCCGAATGGCGGTCTGGTCATGCTGATTCCCGGCAGTTTGCCGATGAAAGCCGATAACCGTGCTGAAAACATGGTCAACCGCAGCGGTCTTTATAGGGAAGGCAAGTTGATATTGATTAATTTCCTGTTTGATTTGAAGTGCCCGTTGATTAAAAACCCGTTTCCGGTAGATATCGTCATATCGGTAGATGACGCTGAACCGTTGTTCGAAAGATTCGATTTGACGGTATAATATACCGTTAAAATCATTGAAAAGCGCCAGCCGGTTAAAGCTGTCCTGCCAGCGGGCAGCGGCGTGATGAGTGATCAGCACAATAAAGCAAAAGGGGAAAAGTAGACCGCTTTTCCCCTTTTGAATCGAATGAATCGGCTTCAATCGGTGTCCTATTTCATTAGCGTCATTTTACGGGTCACCATTTTGTCATTTACTGACATTTTCAGAAAGTAGATGCCGGAGGGATAGCTGGATGCATTCCACTGCAGTTTGATTTTGCCGGCATGCAGTGGTCCGTTATGCAGACGTCCGACGATTTCGCCTTTTAGATTGACGATGCTGAGTGAGACGTCGGCGGCTTCAGGCAGATCAAAGCTGATGGTCGCTACCGGATTGAAAGGATTCGGATAAACGGGATGAAGGGCAAAGGAAACGGGCAGATTCGGTGCCTCTTGCACGCCAACCTCTTTGTAGCGGTCGGGGAACATTCCACCCAGCGTACTGTCGGTTCCGAGGACGAAATTCTTCCACATCGTCAGAAAACTGCTTGGTGGATTGTCAAACCAGGCGGAGAGATTGACCCGCTCGCCCTCAATCCATGTGGTGGAATCCGGATAGGCAAAATCCTCGTACATTTCCCAGGTGTTGAAGGACATCATATCCATAATAAATTCCATCCCGGTGGCATCCATACCAAAATCATCTTCATAAGGTTTTATGGCGATCATCAGATTCACCATATTATCGAAGAAAGTGCCGAGATTCAGGAAGGCGTCCTCCAGCCAGGCGCCGGCTTCATGAAATTTTTCAATCCCATAGGGTGTTACGGTGAGAAATTCCGGATTGGATTGTTCCAGGATCAGGATGATATCCAGTTCCGATTCCACATTGGAAAAATCCAGCACCGATGGGTCCAAATCCAGAATGAAAATATTGCTCATTTCCGCATAGGTTTCCGACAGACCGTCAGCGATCATGGACATGGCATCAATTGCCAGTTCCATGGCGCCGGTCACCATGATCACATGGGGCACAGTCAGATAAGTGATGGAAAACTCAGAATCGGGACCCAGAATATAGGAGCCCAGACCGTCGTCATTTTCCTTAATGAGGATCACATAATTGGTCAGTTCATCGCTTTCAATGTACTTGTCAATATGACGGCGGATTTCACTGATCTGATCCTGGAGATCGAAACTGCTCCAGTCGTAATAAAAGATCAGGCTGTCAATGTATCCCTCGGATATAAAGTAGAGTGCCCGGTCAATATCACCGAAAAATTCCTCATCATTCAGCATATCGTACAGCAGTGTCAGGGCAATACCGAAGTGCTCATCGGGAGTAACCAAAGAAGGCGTCAGGGCTTCTTTCGTCAGGAGCGCTTTTTGATACAGGTGCAGTTTGGTTTCAAACTGTTCCTGTGTGTCGTTGGCATTCAGAATTATATCGGACGCAATCATTGCATACATATCGGCGGTGACCCCATTCGGAAAGATGTTGCTAAACGTGTATTCTGGTTCTTCGCCCGTGCGGTAAAAATCCTGGTAGACACCCCAGATACCGTCGTGATGGGCGAGACTTTCGATGATGCCGCGCGGTCGGAATGTTTTGTTTTCCGAATCCGGCCCGATGGGGTATTCCTTTCCTGCCATAATGGAGTCGAACTCTTCCACCAGTCCCTGCAGGGAATCAATTAACGCCAGGTCCAATTCCAGCGGGGCAAATGGTTGGTTCCATAAAAGAACCTGCACCGAGTCCAGCAGTGAATAAAGGGAATCCAGCCCCTCGCGCATAACGATGACACCGGGTTCAATGTCGGCACTGTTTGCGTTTAACGAATCTATGACTTGCGTCACGCCGCTGTCCAGAGCAGCGCCCATGTTTTCGCCCAGCTGACTGATACGCTCGAGGCGGTCGAAAAGCGCCCGCGAAAACACAAACAGCGTATCTTCATATTCGGTTCCGGCTAGTTGGACGGAGTACTCAAAATCGGCGGTCCCATCGGCAACAGCATCCCAGTTGTCACCGAACATTTCGGCAATGGGATCGGTTTTTGCGAAAAACCACTCCAGAGCGGATTCCATTTCATATTTATCGGAACTGATATTTTCCAGCCATTGCTGAATAGAGTCCCGATATGCCGGATAGGTCCCGGACTCAAAAAATTCAGTTAATTGAGTCACGAAATCGTTGGGATTTTCCGCCAGAAAGAGGGGCAAAATATCAATCAGTGACTGAATAAGAATATTTGCTGAATTTGCTCTGAGATCATTGAAGAGATAATCCAGATCATTAATCAGGGTGTCACCGTTAATATGTGTCCAGGCAGCTTGCAGGACAGCCAGCCCCATGTGGGCTTTCATTGTCTGAGTATCATCGGCGCCCGGAAGTAATGCAAGGTATTCGTTCTCCATACTATCCAGATAGGCAATATAGGCGGGCGATATGTCACTTTGCAGCACAAGGTCAGGTGTCTGAGCGCTCAGGGGAAAACAGAATAGAGTGGCTAGTAATATCAAGGTAAGATTTGTTGTAGCTTTTTTCATGGTAGCCTCCTTCCAATTTTACGTTTTAATTTAACAGTAGCGAGTTCAACGAGATGTATCACATCTCACATTTGAATTAGATCAGGAAAATCCCTTTTTGGGGATGAGACAGCCATTCGCAGCCGTCTTCTGTGACGACAATCATCTCCTCCACAGTGGCGACCCCGTATCCCTCGATGGGCAGGCGCGGTTCGATGGTGTAGACCTGACCCACCTCGATCGGCAGATAGGGAACATTGCCGTAGCGCTCCCAGCGCGGTCCCAGCATACCGGCGCCGTCGTGGGTGGAACGACCGACCTGGTGACCGAGTCCGTGGGGATATTCGGGATAGCCTCTGGAGAGGATGTGATCCCGGGCGATTTTATCAATTTCCCAGCCCTGTTTCCCGGGACGGATGGCATCTTTCGCCATCTGAACGGATTCGATGATGGTGTTAAAACCACGGAGCACTTCGGGCGGCGTCTCCTTTTCGCCGTCTCTTAAAAAATACCAGGTGCGCTGTATATCGGCGCAATAATCATCCTTTTTGACACCAAAATCAATGTTCAGCACATGACCCTTCTGAATGATTCGCTCCGTCGGATCGGCATGGGCGCCGGCAGTATCGGGTCCGGTAAAGACAGCCGGACAGGAGTTCTGTTCCCAGGCGGTTTCGACCCCGTTTTCGGCTACTTTACCGAGGATAAAGCGGGCAACATCCAGCTCCGTCATGCCGGGTCGCATATATTCAGAAACCTGAGCGTAAATATCTTCAGTCAGTTGAATTGCCGCCTTGATGCGCTTAATTTCCGATTCGGTTTTACGACCCCGTAGGGCACTGATAATCGCTTCCGAGGAGATAAAGCGGTTTTTAAATTTGGTATCTGCCGTCATCCCCATCAGCAGTTCATACATTCCGTGGGTCAAACCGTCCGCCATATAGTCGTTTTTTGAGGTGTTAATGGCGATTTTCTGTGGATTCAGGTCATTTAATACGGACAGCAGTTCTTCCTTTAAACCTCCCACATATTTACGGATGTCCTTGTAAAGCCCCGTCAGGCGTACCCGCTCGTAATCCAGGCTGCCAACGATGGCGATTGTTTTCCCGCAACGCGTGATGATAAACGCCGATTGCCAGGTAACGTTTGTTCCCAGCGTAAGATCGAGGCACGGGTCGGCAATGGCTTCGGTCTCCCGTACAAAAGTCAGCCACATATCAAGCTGCTTCTCCTTCAGAATTTCCACCGCCTGTTGAATTTTCGCTTTTAACAATTTAGGGCCTCCATAATTATCAGATATCTGATAGGAATTTACATGAAAGATTAGATAAAAAAAATGTCGGAGAGATTACCGGGCGGTAACTCTCTCCAACGCATGGGGGCAATGTTCTATTCGATGAGGGTTATGGTGGGCAAAATCCATTCAAAAAGCATAGATTGTCTATACAATGGCTATGCCAGACTACTATTTACATTAATTACAATAACTTAGTGACATCAGAAAACTGAAAAGTATTACCCGGACACCGCAGAATTTGTGGTAATTTTGCCACAATTGTAGGATTTTTAAGACTTATTAGCCTGGATTATTCATCCAGAAAATTCGGGATGAATTAATCAGTTTAAAATGTTTTTCAGATATCTGCCGGTATAGGAATTTTCACTGGCGGCGATATTTTCTGGCGTGCCGGTAGCGACGATTTCTCCGCCCTGGTCACCGCCCTCGGGTCCCAGATCAATGATGTAATCGGCGGTTTTGATCACGTCAAGGTTATGTTCGATTACGATGATTGTGTTACCCTGGTCCACCAGCCGGTTCAGGACGGTGAGCAATATTTTGATATCTTCAAAATGCAGACCGGTGGTCGGTTCATCCAGAATGTAGAGCGTTTTCCCGGTTCCGACCTTGCTGAGTTCTGTCGCCAGTTTGACCCGCTGGGCTTCACCGCCGGAGAGGGTGGTTGCCTGCTGACCTAGTTTGATATAGCCGAGCCCGACGCTGTGCAGGGTCTCCAACTTTTTGCGGACACGCGGAATTTTTTCGAAGAATATCAGGGCTTCATTGACCGACATGTCCAGCACATCGGCAATACTCTTGCCGCGATATTTTATTTCCAGAGTTTCGCGGTTGTAGCGTTTGCCTTTGCAGATTTCACAAGGTACGTAAACATCGGGCAGAAAGTGCATTTCGATTTTTCGGATGCCATCACCGTGGCAGGCTTCGCAACGACCACCCCGGACATTGAAGGAGAACCGTCCGGCACGGTAGCCGCGGATTTTCGACTCTTTCATTGAGCTGAAAAGTTCACGGATTATGCCAAATGTTCCGGTATAAGTGGCGGGATTGGAGCGGGGCGTACGACCAATGGGATTTTGGTTGATATCAATGACCTTATCAATATATTCTATTCCGCGAATGGTTTCGTATTTCAACGGGATGTGCGCTGATTTGTAAAAATGCCGGTGCAAAATCGGGTAGAGGGTTTCGTTGATTAAGCTGCTTTTACCGGACCCGGACACACCGGTGATGCAGATGAATTTGCCGAGGGGAAAATAGACGGTAATATTTTTCAGGTTGTTGCCCTGAGCACTGCAGAGGCAGAGCTGTTTACCGTTTCCGGGGCGCCGGTTTGGTGAATAGTCAATGCGCTTTTTTCCGGAGAGATATTGCCCGGTCAGGGATTGTTCACTTTTCCGGATATCATCAGGTGTACCCTGAGCGACTACATAGCCGCCGGTTTCACCCGCGCCAGGACCCAGATCGAGAATGTAGTCGCCCTGTTCAATGGTTTCGCGATCGTGTTCCACAACCAAAACAGTATTACCGATGTCCCGGAGACGGGTAAGTGTATTCAGAAGGCGGTTGTTGTCCCGCTGATGCAGACCGATGCTTGGTTCATCCAGGATATAAAGCACTCCGACCAATTGGGAGCCGATCTGAGTGGCGAGCCGAATGCGTTGGGCTTCCCCGCCGGAAAGGGTCTGGGCAGAGCGGTCGAGGGTCAGATATTCCACGCCCACATTGATCAGAAAATCAATCCGCTCGCGAATCTCTTTCAGAATCTGGTGAGCAATCAGTTCCTCAGTGGCGGTCAAGTCCAATTCTCCGAAAAATGTTTTTAAGCGGGAAACCGGATAGGCGGTCAGTTCGCTGATTGATAGACCGCCGATTTTTACCGCCAGACTCTCTTTTTTCAGGCGGGCACCGTGACAGGTGTGACAGGGGCGCACGCTCATGAATTGGTTAATCCAGGTACGGATGCCGACGGAGTTGGTCTGGGTATAGCGGCGTTTTAAATTGTTGATAACGCCCTCGAAAGGGGCATTGTATTGTCCCTGCATAAGTTGCGAATTGTAACTTACTGAAACGATGCCGCCGGAAGTGCCATATAGCAGGACATGTTTAGCCTGCTCCGGAAGTTTGTAATAGGGGGTTACAAAGTCGAAATCGTATTGCTTTGCGAGTCCTTTCAAAATGGCGGAGTACCAATTGCCCCGGGGCTGCTCCCCGAGCGGAACGATGGCTCCTTCTGACAAACTTTTACGATCGTCGGGTACCAGTAGGTCCGGATCAATTTCCATCTGCGATCCCAGACCGTCGCAGTCGGGACAGGCACCATATGGGCTGTTGAAAGAAAACATCCGCGGCGACAGCTCTTCGTAACTGATACCGCAATCGGGACAGGCGAAATGTTCACTGAAGATTTGTTCCTGTTCACCGTTAATCCAGACAATTATCAGACCGGAGCCGATATTCAGTGCCAGTTCAACGGATTCGGTAAGGCGTTCCTTGATGGTGGCGTTGACAATCAGACGATCCACCACCACCTCGATGTTGTGTTTTTTATTTTTGTCAATCCGGATGGGCTGATCAATGTCGAATATTTTACCATCAATCCGGACCCGGACAAAGCCCTCCCGGCGAACCTCTTTGAAAATATCGCGGTACTCGCCCTTGCGTCCTCTGACCAATGGCGCCATGATCATGATGCGGGTATCTTCCGGGAAATTCAGAAGGGCGTCCACGATCTGCTGCGGCGTCTGCTTCTGAATATGTTTACCGCAATTGTAACAGTAAGGAATGCCGATCCGGGCGTACAGCAGGCGTAGATAATCGTAAATTTCAGTTAATGTTCCCACAGTACTGCGGGGATTGTGGGAGGCTGCCTTCTGCTCGATGGAAATAGTAGGGCTAAGACCCTCGATAAAATCTACATCCGGTTTTTCCATGACACCGAGAAATTGGCGGGCATAGGCGGAAAGCGATTCCACGTAGCGCCGCTGTCCCTCGGCGTAGATGGTGTCAAAAGCCAGTGAGGACTTTCCCGAACCAGACAAGCCGGTAATGATCACCAGTTTATCCCGGGGAATCCTGACGTCGATGTTTTTCAGATTGTGCTCGCGGGCACCTTTGATGACGAGATAACGACTATTCATGGTTTCATCCTGACAATCCTGAAAATTACAATTATTTTGGTACAACTTAAAGACATTTTCCAGGTTACAATATACCATTTCTGAAGAGATGTGATTATATTAGTCCCTTGAACAGTGCATTATTCACTGTATCCAAACATGAAAAGTCAGTATCCAAAAGAGAGTCGAAACAGGATTGTGAAAGGAAAAATAAAATGAGACTGGTTGCGTTAATTATTCGGGATGGCTGGGGCTACAGCGAAAATCCCAAAGGGAATGCGGTCATGGCAGCCAAAACGCCCAATATTGATTCCTATAAAAAGAGTTATCCCTGGACATTACTGGAATGTTCCGGAGAAGCGGTTGGTCTGCCCGAGGGATATCAGGGTTCCAGTGAGGTTGGTCATCTGAATATCGGCGCCGGACGGATTGTTGTGCAGGAATTGAAACGCATTGATGACGGATTGACCGATGGAACCCTTTTTCAGTCGCCGTGGTGGCGAAAATTGGTTGACAATTGGAAGTCCAACAAATCGCGCCTGCATCTTCTGGGATTGCTGCAGGACGAGGGCGTGCATGCGCACCAGGAACATCTGTTTAAAATTATGAGGCAGGCGCGGGAAGAGTATCCCGAAGGTGAGATTATTATTCATCCCTTTCTGGACGGGCGGGACACTCCCCCCCGCAGCACGCTGGAATATATTGCCAAATTGAATAGGGTGATGCAGGATGTCGGGAATTGCCGCATCGGCACGCTGATGGGGCGCTATTACGGGATGGACCGCTCCCGCAACTGGAAATTAACCGATCAAGCGTATCATTGTATTGTCAATGCCGACGGGCGTGGGGCGGATAGCGCCGAAGAAGCCGTCAAGGAATCCTATGAAAAGGATCAGACACCCGACCATGTGGACATGTTTGACGAGTATATTCCACCCTACGTCGTTGGCTCATACGACGGTGTCCAGGATGGTGATTCCGTGATGCATACCAACTATCGTCAGGACCGCGCGATTCAGCTGAGTATGGCATTTGTCGATCCAAACTACCCCGGACAGCTACAGCGCCGACCGCAGGTCGTCTATGTCGGTTTCACCCAGTATTACGATGAATTTGATAACTATCTGCTTGGTTCCATGAGCTCCGGTGGCAGCATGAACAAACTGCTCGGCGAGGTGATTTCAAAAGCCGGTTTGCAGCAGCTGCGCATTGCGGAGACTCAAAAATTTCGCCACGTGACCAGTTTTTTTAACGGCAAATCCACTACCCCCTTTCCCAATGAGGATCAGGTGGAAGTGCCCAGCCGTTTTGATCCGGCAAGCTTTGCCAGCCACCCGGAGATGGACGCCTACAACGTCACGAAAGAGGTGTTGAAACGGCTCGAACACAATCCGTATCATTTTATTGTTATTAACTATGCCAATGGTGATATGGTGGGACATACGGGTAATTTTGAAGCCGCCCGCAAAGCGATTGAGATTGTTGATGAAAACGTCGGCAGCGTCGTCAAACGGCTGCTGGAACTCGATGCCCACATCCTGATTACCGCCGATCATGGCAATTCTGAGCAGATGGTGGATTATGAAACCGGTATGGTAAAAACAAGCCACACCCTGAATCCGGTTGAGCTGATCTATATGGCGAAAGATTCTCCTGAAAAAAAATTAATCGAAAGAGGTAAGCTATCCGACATCGCACCGACGGCTCTACAACTTTTGGGATTGTCAATCCCAAAAGAGATGACGGCAGATGTTTTATTGAAAAAATAGCCCGTTTCTGAAAGAATGGCGGAGTAACGGATTTAATGATCTTTTAAGGGGCTCCACACTTTCCACACATTACCGACCAGATCGGGACCCGGCTTGAGCACTTTTTTACCGGGTGTCCAGCCGGCGGGACAGACTTCCGCCCCTTTGGTGGCGCGGACATGCTGGAATGCCTGAATCTGGCGAATGGTCTCGCTGAGTTGACGACCGACGGGAGGTGTCATCACCTCCATAGCCTGAATAATACCATCCGGATCAATAATGAACCGACCCCGTAGTTCAACGCCGGCATCCTCATCGTAGACGCCGTATATTTTACCAACGTTGCCGGCTCCGTCGGATACCATGTGAAAAGGGACATCCTTTTCCGCCATTTTGGACAATTCCTGCTCGTTCCAGACTTTGTGAACGAATTGGCTGTCAACGCTAACCGAGATAACCTCAACGCCCAGTTCTTGTAATGTTTGATAATTGGCAGCGACCGCTGACACTTCGGTCGCTCAGACAAAAGTGAAGTCGCCTGGATAAAAACAGAGCATTACCCATTGACCGAGAAAATCGGATAATTTAATGCTGGTGAATTTGCCCCGGTAATAGGCGGGCGCCTGAAAATCGGGGGCTTTGCTACCGACTTTGACGGTGGACATTTTGGGCTCCTCTCGCAAAGGGATTTCGTGTTTCGCTTCGGTGGGCGGTTCGCCAACAGTGGCACCTGTCGGACGAGCACAGCCCACGGCTTCATCTGACATGTCTTATCTCCTCCAGTTTAATTGTCATGACCACATCCAATCTTTCAAAAGCTTGCTGCTAAACTACATTATATGAAGAGAAAACGGAATTTCCAAGTCCAAACCGACCGTGCACTAATTGTGGTTTTCTTGCAACATTTTTTGGAAATACAGCAGATGATATTCCAGGGCATTTGTCCAGTAATCCCAGTTGTGCTTCCCGGGACGCTCGATATAGTCATGGGGAATGCCCAGTTCGATCAATTTTGTGTGTACGGTGCGATTGATTGTGATGGTGAAATCATCGATTCCGCAATCCAGCAGAATCCCCCTGTTCAATCCGACGAGGTTTTCAATGAGGGAAATACATGAATTCTGTTGCCAAAGCCCGGAATTGGTCTCCGGGTCGCCAAGCAGCCGGATGAGACCGTATTTTTTGTTGGCATGAGAGAGCGCCAGGGCGCCGCTCATGCTGCTGGCGGCTGCATACAGATCGGGATGTTTTGCCAGCAGACTGAGGGCACCGTGTCCGCCCATGCTCAAACCACAGATAAAGCGTCCCTCCGGTTTGGCGATTGTTTGGTAGTGTTTGTCTATATAGCGAATAACCTCCCTGCAGATGTAGGTCTCGTACTGTGAGTTTTTATCCAGCGGGCTGTCGAGATACCAGCCGTCGTAACCGCCGTTGGGACAGACGATGATGAACTGATACCGCTCCGCCAGCGGGCGCAGGTCTATATGCACCGACCAGTCCCGGTACGAGCCGCTCCAGCCGTGCAGCAGATAGACTACCGGTAGAACAGTTTTGCTTTGATAATAGGAAGCGGGAATGACAATGACCGCCCGGGGGGCAGTCCCCATGGATTTGCTCTTGATGACGACGGTATCCAGCGACGCAGCCAGCAGTTGCTGGATGAGAAACAGGATCAAAAGGAAATTTTTCATCATTTTCATAGGGCGACCTCTCGATTATGCAGATAATTTCAGTGATAATTTTCTAACAAGCATTCATCTGTGGCAAAATAAAATTTTTTTTGACAACTTGCAATAAATCATATGCAAATTGGATTAATCATTTTAACTTACTAACTGAAAAGAAGGAGTGAAACCCAATGAGAAGTAAAATTTTATTTTTATGTCTGTTAACGCTTGGAATTTTTGGACTGCAGGCGCAGCAGATCAACGTCACCGGGACGGTTATTATTCCCACAGAAGAGAGCCGCTATATGGCACCGCAATTCAGTCCCGACGGTGAAAAAATCCTCTTTACGGAATTTGGTTATAAGGGTTTATGGCTATATGATTTAAAAGAAAAATCGCTAACCCAGCTCAACGACTACCCCGGTGCGGGCTATGAGCCGGTGTTCACGGCGGACGGGGAGCGGATCGTCTTTCGGGTGGATGAATACAGAGATAATCGCAAATATTCTTCTCTGGCAATTCAGGCAATCGGAGAAAAAAAAGCGAATTTTATGATCCGGAATGTCCGCCGGTTATCCCCACCCGCGCTGCTGAAAAACCGGTCTCTGGTCTATCGAAAAAATAGTGAAGTCTGTGTCTATAATTTTGAAAGCAAAATGGAAACACAGTCTGTCACCGTTCAGGGAATCTACGGCTATGTGGAAAATCAAAAAATTATCCTGATCCAGAACGGAACCCGCCAGGAGCTTGCGCCACTGCCGTCCAGAAATTACATCTGGTTTTCTCTTTCCCCGGATAACACGAAAATGGTTTTTACTGTCGTCGGCGGAGACACCTACGTGACGGACATAGCCGGAAATATTTTAAAGGTTATCGAAAAAGCCAATGCGCCGCAATGGTCTCCCGATGGGAAGTGGATTTTATTCATGGTGGATGAAGATGACGGTCATGTCATTACAGCGTCCGAAATTTGGGCTTATCATCTTGAAAAAAACCGAAAAATTCAGATTACTGCAACTGAGGATATTCACGAAATGTATCCGGTTTGGTCACCCCGTAGGGATCAAATAGCTTATCATACCGATGACGGTAAAATAATGATAGCATCCGTCCGGGTTGAAGACTAGAAAAATAATTTTGTGATATTTTTTACTATGGAGCATATAATGAAAAAATTAATATTTATGTTAATTATATTCGGGAACCTGGCTTTTAGCCAAATTACCGGGCTGGAAGGCTGGGACATCTATCTGGACCCTGGACACAGTGGCAAGGAAAATATGGGCATCTACGGATATTCTGAAGCTGAACGAAATCTGCGGGTGGGTCTGCGATTACGCGAGATGCTGCTGAATGAAACCGATATTGATACCGTCTATATCTGTCGTACAAACGATACCCAGTCGGTATCATTGTCCCAACGAACAGCTGATGCCAATACAAAGGGAGCGACCTGGTATCACTCGATTCACAGTGATGCCGGAGCCTCTACCTATAATAGCACGCTGCTGATGTACGGAGGCTGGCGCCAGAACGGGCAAACGGTAGAGAAGACTCCCAAGGGTGGAAAAAAAATGGCTGATATCATGGTGGATGAGCTGACCCGAGGTATGCGCACCAATACCAGAGGTAACTATGCCGATCGCACCTTTTACCAGGGATTTCCGGACAATCATGAGAACAAATATCCATACCTGCATGTAAACCGGGAAAGCAACATGGCGTCCGAACTCAGCGAAGCCGGCTTTCATACCAATCCACGCCAAAACCAGCTGTTTATGAATGATGACTGGAAACGTCTGGAAGCCCGTACCTATTTCTGGTCAATTCTGAAATATCACGGCATCCAGCGTCCCAAAGTTCGTATACTTACCGGAATTATCAAGGACAAGGACACTTCTGTTCCGCTGAACGGCGCCGAAATCCTGGTTGAAGGGCAAACCTATACAACCGACACCTACGCAAGTCTATTCCACAAATATTCCACCGATCCGGACCTGTTGCACAACGGATTTTACTATTTTGAAGACATTCAGGGTGATGATGCGGAGATTGTTGTCCGAGCCGAAGGATATTATACCGACACATTGAATGTGAGCATGATGGATTCCTTTTTCACCTTTGTGGATGTAAGTCTGATCTCGACGGCTCTGCCGACGATAGTTTCCACTAATCCCACCGACGGCGATACCGGTGTATCGGTATTGAGCGATATCATTTTACGGTTTAACCGCCCCATGAATCCCGATTCCGTTAAAAAATATCTATTTATTGAGCCGTCCATTGAATGCGGCTTGCGCTGGAGTGATATCAATCGCGAACTGAAGATTATTCCGAACCGTCTGGAGTTCCGGACCGACTATACGGTAACCATCCCGGGCGCCGTTACCGATGATTACGGGCACCTTTTTGACGGTGATAACGACGGCGTCGGCGGTGATGACTTTGTCCTGAATTTCAGGACCGGTTTTGACGATGTGCCGCCGCAACTGGTTCAGTTTTATCCGCCGACCAGCGCTCTGAATATCGAGCTGCAGCCGATAATCAGCTTTGAATACGATGAGGAGCTGGATCCGGAGTCAATCACCGATTCGAGCGTCTGTCTGGAAAGATTTACGGACGGGACTGCCGTCAATGGCACACTGAAGCATTATGTGGTAAATAACCGGAGCGTTCTGAATTTTTTCCCCGCCGCGAAATTGGACGCACTGACGATCCATGTCAGTCAGGTCGGCAGCGGTTTAACGGACCTGCTGGGCAATGAAATTACCAAAGGCGTATCAAAAAGTTTCAAGACTGGCGATTTCGATTACACTGTTCGCAATATTGATACCTTTGAAAGCGATTTAACGACCAATTGGTGGGCTCCTGAGGAAAGCGGTTCGACGACCGGACATGATCCGTCAACAGTCCGCAGTGAAGACACCGAATTTACAAATCTGCTGACCGGCAGCGCTAAATCCATGCGGCTCTATTATGATTGGGATTTGAGCGCATCGGCATGGTTATTACGTATAGTATATAAAAGTGGTTCTTCCACCCAGAACATCTATTTTGGACCGGGTACCGTTTTACAGGTCTATATTTTTGGCGACGGCAGCGGCAACCAGTTCCGTTTTGCAATTGATGAAGTCGGAGGTTCTTCTCCCACCGAAGTCTCAAAATGGTATACCATTGACTGGATCGGATGGAAGCTGGTTGAATGGCATTATGATAATCCGGATGAGGTCGGCAGCTGGATCGGGGATGGGGTGCTGGATGGCAGCTCGTATCGCTTTGATAGTATCCAGTTGACCCATGTACCCGACGCCGCCGAAACGGGTTCCGTCTACTTTGATGATTTGAGGGTCGTCGCGCTTGAACCGATCAGTATCGTTCATTCGGACGAGCTGTTGCCCGAAAAATTCAGACTATATCAGAACTATCCCAATCCGTTTAATCCGACCACCAGTATATCTTTTACGTTACCGGCGGAATCGGGTGTCCGGCTGGAAATTTATAATCTGCGCGGTGAAAAGGTGCGCTCGCTGGTCAGCGGTTATCTCAACCGCGGTCATTATACGGAAATCTGGAACGGTCGTGACGATAGTGGAAATCCAGTATCCAGCGGTATTTATCTTTACCGGCTGATAACGGATAAGCACACGCTGTCGAAAAGCATGTTGTTGTTGAAATAAAACGGTATTTGAATGAAAAACAGCTGTGGTGATACAGTTCGCCACAGCTGGTGCTTTTTATGTGCATTTAATATTAATCCTGTGGCTGTTCTTCCTTTGTCAGCAGGGCGATGATTCCTGCGACAAATAGAAATATCAGCGCAATTCCCAGGAAAAATTTGAGGATTTTATACAGACTGCGGACTAATTTCATAGGACATCCTCTATAATTTTTTCAGTAGTTCTTGAGCCTCTTGCTGCATGTTTTTGTCGGCGTCCGATTCGGCAGGCAGCACCAGCGCCTTTTTCAATGCATCGCGGGCTTTGTTGTCCTGGTCTAGCTTTGCATAGCTCTTGCCCAGCCAGAGCAGGTGACGAATGTCGTCGGGTTTGAGTTTGTGGGCTTTGCTGAAAAACTCCACCGCTTTCTCGAAGGATGCCGCCGGTGGAGTGGCGTAGATGACGCTGGCGATTTTGCGTTCCACCCAGCTGAGGTCTGCCAGCGCAAAGTGCCAGCGCCCCATAACATGATAGTTGGAATCGTTATCCGGGTCCAGTTCGATCGCTTTCAGCGTGTGCTCACGGACGGCATAGGAGTTTTCGATTTTCTGCTTGGTTCCTTCGATTTCTCCGATCCGACCGATAAGAATGGAATAGTATTGGTGCCCTTCGGCGACGTTCGGGGCAATTTCGATACACTTTTTGGCGTACTCGAAACCGGGATAGATATTGGCTTTTTGGAGCTCGATATTTTTTTCGTCCTGGTCGGCAACGTCGAAATAAGCCCGGGCGAGTTTCCAGAGAACTTTAGGATTTTCGGGCGCCAATTTCTCAGCCTCTTTCATTTTTGCCAGGGCGGCAGTATAATTATCGGCATCCCGGAGGGTTTCGACTTCCGCCAGCAGGCTTTTTACATCTGTTCCAGGGGCAGCCACCAGCATAGACGCCAGGACAATAACCACCCCGATCCCCAACAATTGAAAACGTTGCTGTTTCATTTTTCCCTCATAATGTACTTCTGTTGATAGATATTCGGTTGCTTTTTTAGATTTTAGAAAAATTCCACAAAGGTAAACTTGAGTTCCCGGTTGAAGTGTTCGACATTGTTCCGGTTCAGCAGGATATTGTTAAAGTCCACCTCCAGATGAAATTTCTGGACCATGGTCCAGCGGATTCCGGCATTCAGATAGCCCAGCCCCTCACCCAGTCCGATGATATTGGTACTGTTGTCATTCAGGGCTGCATCGTATTCCAAAACGAAGGAAATTTCCGGGTTAATGTCTTTATCGAAGCCGATGAAGAACGACGGGTCACCGTCGCCATCCTCACTCTCTAACGGGTTATAGTTGACGCCGGCATGAAAACCCATATTGCCCAGCAGGCGGTAATTTTTACTGGCAACCAGATAGAAGCCCTTCGCCTTGGTGTCATAGCGCTTGAGGGAGTCAATATAGGTGCCCTGACCCTGGGAGTTGAACCCCAGCAGAATCGCCGGCAGCTTGCCGGACTCTTCGATAAAACGATATTTCGCCTCGACACCGGGCTGATTATGCCATTGGATTTTCTGATCGCCGATGATTCGGGCGCCGCCGTAAAAGATGCCAAACATAAAACGCTGCGAAATTCCCGCGGAAATCCCGCCAAGCACACCACCACCGCTGAACAGCCGGAACTCGGAGAGGTAGGCACCCCGGGGAATAATGCCGGCTGTGGGTGCCGTCACCAGGGTCACCGGCTGCGGGTAAACGGAATTTTCCTGAGAAAACAGCGTAATCGTTGAAAATACAATTGTTAGGGGGAGAATTAATTTCAATTTTTTCATACAGCTCTCATGAATTTTCCTGAATATACATTGAACGTGAAATAAAAGCAACCAAGATTCATGTGAGTTGCGCCACAAACATACATCAAAAAATTGACAGTCTCGTAAATGAATTCTATATTTAGCAAAATTTTCCAGAAGGAGTTAATCCAATCGCTCAGAAAAGACGGAAATACAGACCCAAGAAAAAGCGGAAATTAACAGTTCCCTTTGATGTCGCCCTGCTGGTGTTTTTCGGGATACTGATCTTCATTCTGTTCATGTTGACCAATCGGGTTTGCCGCGATGACGATAAAGAGTTGGATATTCCCGAAATTTCTATTAAAATAAAGAGCCATTATGAATAAAAGATGCAGAGGGACTACGTTATGAGAAATCTTGGAATTTTTATTTTTGTGATTGGCTTGCTGCTGCTGGTTCTGGACCCGACGATTATCCGGATCATCGGTATCCTGGGCGCAGCTTTTGGGCTGTTTGCCCTGCTGGTTCCGGATAAGGCGGCAGAAATTGTAGGTAAATTCAAATCTAAAAAGAGCAATACCGAATAAGCAGAAATCGTTTGACCTGTAAACCGGCGGAATTCCTGTTAAAGACAATTTACCACATGATCGAATCTGTGCCTGATAAAGAGGGCAGAGCGGTCTTTTTATTTGCCGCGGCGTTTTACTATTGAATATATGCTTTCTCCATTCTATATTTCGCTCTTGGTAAAACCAGTTTTTTATTTAATCAATTAACGAAGAAAAATAAGATCATTATCCTCTGGAAAATTTACAACTGAGCATGTTTGAAGAGCCGCTTAAAGCACAGGTGCTGACACGTCACGAAAAGGAGATGGGCATACAGATCGCTGAAATGGAGAAGTACAAATATCTCTGCAGTGAACAGGCTGGCTGTGACATCGGCAAGCGGGCGTATTTTGAATGGACGCAGAAGTATAGTAAAAAAGTGCGCGAGTGGCTTGAAACGCTCAGCGATGATGAGATTAACCATCTATTTGATACGATTTCCGAACGAATTAAACAGTACATTTTTGAAAAAGCACATTGATGCTTTTTTTAATTATTATAGAAAAGTATGGTCAGGCATACCGATGTGTCTAAACATGTCAGCGCCGCCAGGAATTTGGGTCGGGTGACCAGTAATTTCATCTAACAGGAGGACTGTAAATTATGGCGAAACCGAATCAGATTAGATTGCCGGAAAATGCCTACCGAAAGCTGGAAGAAGGTGAAGAATATATTCCTGTTATTCCGGCGGGTAAAATTGTTCCCGAAGTGACTGCCTATTCCCTCTTATGGGGGCTTTTTTATGCGGTTCTTTTCTCCATGGCGGCGGCATATCTGGGATTGAAAATCGGGCAGGTTTTCGAAGCCGCGATTCCGATTGCGATTCTGGCGGTAGGAACCTCAGTCATGTTGAAGCGGAAGAATGCGCTTCAGGAGAATGTCATTATCCAGTCCATTGGCTCTTCCTCGGGTGTAATTGTTGCCGGGGCTATTTTTACGATCCCCGGGCTCTATATTCTGGGACTGGATGTGAGTTTTTTCCAGATTTTTCTGGCGTCCCTGTTCGGCGGAGTTTTGGGAATTCTGTTTCTGATTCCTTTCCGCAAGTACTTTGTGCAGGACATGCACGGTGAATTTCCCTTCCCCGAGGCGACTGCCACGACGGAGGTGATCGTTGCCGGCGAGTCGGGTGGTGAACAGGCGAAGGTCCTGATTTCGGCGGCGATCATCGGCGGGATTTATGATTTTTGTGTAGCCGGGCTGGGCTTGTGGAAAGAGGTGGTCTCGACCCAGGTGTTTCGCTGGGGGACCTTTCTGGCGGATAAATGGAAGCTGGTGCTGAAAATCAATATCGGTGCCGCGGTCACCGGTCTGGGATATATCATCGGACTGAAATATGCGCTGATCATTGCCTGCGGCTCCTTTTTAGCCTGGTGGGTGCTAATTCCGGCGTTTTATTATGTCGGTCAGCATCTGACGGTGCCGCTGGCGCCGGCGCTGGTGTTGATCAGGGATATGGACCCCCAGGAAATTTTCACCAATTATGTCCGGCATATCGGTATCGGCGGAATCGCAGCAGCCGGGATTATCGGCATTATCAAATCGTCGAAAATTATCGCGGGCGCCTTTAAGTTGGCGGCGAAAGAGCTGAGCGGTGGCATCCAGCTGGGTGGAGAAGATGCGGTGCCCCGCACCCAAAAAGATATCAAGATGAAGTGGATTACAATCTTTCTGCTGGTTACGTTTGTGGCGTTGTTCATTTTCTTCCTGTTTGGCGTCGTTGAACTGAATTTCTGGCATGCTCTGGTAGGTATTCTGATTGTGTTTATCATTTCGTTTTTATTTACCACAGTAGCCGCGCGGGCGATTGCTTTGGTAGGTACCAATCCGGTGTCCGGAATGACGTTGATGACGCTGATTTTGTCCTCTGTCATTTTGCTCAAAGTCGGTTTGACCGGTGAAAAGGGGATATTGGCGGCGTTGATTATCGGCGGGGTTGTCTGTACGGCACTTTCCATGTCGGGTGCCTTTATCTCCGATCTTAAAATCGGATACTGGCTGGGTACGACACCGCGCACGCAGCAGCGCTATAAATTTGCCGGAACACTGCTCGCCGTCGCTTCAGTGGGGTTTGTCATTCTGGTTCTGAATAAGACCTTCGGTTTCGGCGCGGAAGCCGGACCCAATGCCTTGGAGGCACCACAGGCATCGGCGATGGCGGCGGTGATTGAACCGTTGATGACCGGTTCGCCGGCGCCCTGGACGCTCTATATCGCCGGGATTTTCATGGCTATTATTCTGGAACTGATCGGTGTCCCGCCGCTGGCGTTTGCACTGGGTATGTATCTGCCGATTTACCTGAACACACCGATTCTGGCGGGTGGATTGATTGCCCATTTTGTTGGTAAATCCAGTGATAACAAGGAGCTGGTGAAGAAGCGCCGTGAAAAGGGAACCCTGATAGCTTCCGGTTTTATCGCCGGTGGTGCCATAATGGGAGTAGTTGCGGCATTTATCATCTTTTTTGGGCAGAAAATCTTTGGCGAAGGCTGGACTCTGATCGGGGCAATCGGCACCGGACACTGGGCGGAATCCACCGGCGCCGAGATTATCGGATTTGTGATGTTTGTTCTTTTGCTGGGATACCTCTATTGGGATTCAAAACGGGTTAAAGAGTAGGTTGTATTCCAGCGCACATTTTAATTGACATTAAATTCGTATGATAAAAACAAAAATTGGGAGGGTTACGGTGATGAAAAAAAATAATTATGTTATTGAGTCTTGCGGCAATGATTCTGTTGGCTTCAGCCTGTCTGGAAAACCTCTTTTCCAGTGACGAAGAAGAGGAGGAGGAACAGAACCAGGAACTGGTGGGGGTCTGGTATCGCTTCGCGCTGACGAGGGGCGGGCTCAGCTACGGATTGCCAGCCTATGTCGAGTTGCGGGATGATAGTACCGGGACGGTTCGAAGTATCGAGAATCCGGAACAGGAAGAGCCCGATAGCGATACATTTAAGTGGCTGATCGAAGGCGAAACGTTTACGGTCAATGATGAAAATGACAACCTGATCTGGTCCGGTTCTTTTACCCTGACGAATGACAATAAAGGCGTTCATTTTGCTTATACTTCGGAGGGGCATCTGATTGAGGAGGAGTATGTAAAATATACCGGTGAAAAGAACCCGCAGCTGATCGGCACCTGGGTTATGGTTGATCTGCAGGTCGGCGGTGAGGAACCGTTGATTCTTGAGAAAGTTGTGTTTACTCAGAGCGGCGGCACCGATTACTACATTGACGACCTGGAAGATATTGACGGTGAAATTACGACAGAACATCTGAATGTTACGTACTTTTCCTGGACGACCACGGGTAACTATTTGCTGGTGTTTGATGACACTGAGGAACTGCCGTTTGTGATGGGATATACGCTGAACGATGATCAATTCAACGGGTACAGCTACACGGATGATGGCAAGAGGGAAGATTTTATTCTGGTAAAGGAAACAGAAAGTATTGATCAGAACGGTGTCGGTAACTGGCAGCTTGCTTCCATGAAAATTAATGGCATGACCAATCCCATCCCGGGAATACAGATAACACTTAATCTGGCTAATGATGAAACCGGAGTCTGGACGATCTCGTATCTTGGCGGCGGCTCGGAATCCTTTACCTTTAGCTGGAAGACGAATAGTGGTTATGTATTTATATACCGGACTGAAATGCCCCTGATTGCCTGGGTTCAGAAGTATGAGATCACCGGCGATACGCTGGTCCTGGAAACCGATACCGAGTATTATGAAAGCTACGGCTGGGTAAATGTCGAGTATACATTTACCCGCTCACAATGACGTGCTGATTAAATGTTTGTTTTGGGGAAGGGGTTGGCTCTGAAGGGCTGATCCCTTTTTCAGTTGTCTTTGGCGCCCTGGTAAATCCAATCGTAAATTGACTGGATATCCACCTCCGACAGGTAAGGACCGTCTTTGGGCATCCGGTAATCCAAAACAGTCTGTTCATTATTGGCAACAGCCTCGTAGAGCAGGCTTTGATCAGGATAGCCGGGTACTACCAGATTATCGGGATGGTCATTATTACCGCTCATTAGGGATTCATAGCTCGAAAGATCCAGATTGCCGAAGCTGGCGTCACTGCTATGACAGCTGATACAGCGGGTCATAAAAATCGGTAAAATCTGTTCCTGGAAGCTGACGGGTTCATTATCGGTGTCGTCGCAAGTTGTCAAAAGTAACAGACTCAGCAGAAGCATACCGGTTAAATATTTTTCAGTCAATTTGAACTCCCTGGTTATTTGTTTATAAATATTGTGAAAAGCTGACCGAGGTGATGTGTCCCGCGTCACTCAATCCGACGACGGCAATGTCGAAAACAAAGGCTTTGTAGTTAATGCCCAGACCGGCGGAGGCGGCGGCGAAGAAGCTTTTCAGACTCTGCTGACTGAGCAGCTGGAACCGGCGAGTGGAATTGCCCCAGCGCAGATAGAGATATTCGCCGATGATAAATTCGCCGCCGATATTGGCGATATAATCGTTGCGGGCAGTCTTAAGGGCATCTACTGATAATATCATCGGCAGGTATGCCAGTTTTTTTGAGATACCGAATACGAGCGCGGCGGGCAGGTCCTCTTGACTGTCCGAGTAACCGCGGATCAAAACACCGAAATTCCGGTAAGCCAGTCCGACCGAGAGTGTGGATATTTCGTCATAATAGAGTATTCCGGCAGAGCCCAGTGCCGCCGTTGCATTGAGAGATGACAGCCGCGATTGCATAAATGAAGCGGCTAAGCCGATGCTAAGCCGGCGGGTAATTTGCCTGCCATAGATTAACGAGCTGCTCAGATCATACACGCTGAAACTCCCGATTTCGACACCCTCCCAGTCACGCTCAATAAAGGAACCGTAGTTCAGATAGTCGAACTGCAAGGCGAATTTACCGGGTACCGGCAGGGCAAAAACAGTGGTGACGCCAGTGGCAGCAATATCCAGCGGAAACATTGTATGACTGATTTGCCACAAAGAGGGAGAATAATTAATCACCGCCGGATTGAAACGGATTCCGGAGGCGGCTTTTGATTGACTGCTGACAGAGGAGCCCATGCCCCAGCCCCGCGCTCCGACCGGATGATTGAGTCCCTGAAAAAGTGCCTGCCCCTTCAGACCGGCGACAGAAAGAATTAGGAAAACGGTTAAGAGTGTTTTTCGGTTGGATTTCATTCTATTTGGATTGGATCATTGGTAATGTCTTCACTGTTCCACTGCTGAATAATTCTTTTGTTCCGGCGACCTTTGATAAAATAAACAATAATCACCAATATTGGTATAATTAACCAGACGATATACTGAATATCCAGCAGAAATATCCAGCGATAGCGGCTGGTGATATATTTTTTCCAGCGCAGCTCCAGAGATTCCAGGTTATTGTCGGTCAGATTTTGAAGAGTGGCGGCGAAATTTTTTGTGTTACGCAGATCGGTGAAAAATTCGCTCAAAATTTCTTCCCCGTAAACCTGGGTTAAATATTCGATCAGTGAAGCACTCTCGGCATAGGCGAGATCAGCCTGCAGGTGGTTATATTGGAGGAAATCCGACAGCTTGGCAAGGGGAATGAGGTGGTTCTGAAAAATAGTCCGGGATAGCAGAATCCGGCTGGCAATATCGTAAGGCTGGCTGTAGTAGATCGCCAGCCCCTCGTTAAACCAGGTGGGGGTGATATTGAGGGGCACCGCCATGCTTTGATAGAGATGAATGAATTCGTGTTCAACGGTCGTGCGGAATTGCCGCAACGTGGAGTTTGTCAGTGCCGGACTTTTTAAAACAATGATATTTACTGGAAAGATTGTCACGGCAGCGGTCCAGTAGGGCAAATGTGCGCCGGCTATCTCTTCGAAAGCGGTTTGGGTTTCGGTCAGATAGATTTGAACCTCCTGATTTCCGCCGCCAAAGATCGGTTCCAATTCGGGAACCATATTTTGGATGGTATTCAGAACGAACTTTGCCAGCTGTTCGCTTTGCTCGGGATAGAAAATCCGGATATTCTCACTGTTCAACTCCTTTGTCCGGGCAGGGAGCAAGCAGGCAAACAGAAGGATAATGAAAGCGATTTTTTTCATTAAAGTAAATCCAGCGGATCAATATCAATATGAATACGTACCTGACGGGTTTGGGATTGATATACGGATGAGTTCAGGAAGGTTTTCAGCAGTGAGCGCAGACGGGCGCCGTTGGGATCGCTCTCTTTCCGGGATTTAATGATGGAAAGGTAGCGATACCGGTTTTTTATTTTGGGGATCGGCGCCGGGGCGGGACCCAGAATCTCCAGTTTTTTGGCATTTAGCTTGAGAAAACGGGTGCACCGTTCGGCGGCGTTTTTGGTTTTTAATTCACTTAAGCCGGAAAAGAGAATCGCGCCAATCCGGCTGAAGGGCGGGTAATTGACGGGATTCCGCTCGCTCAGTTCCAGGGCGGTGAATTTGGCAAAATTTTGCTGCATAGCAAAACGGATGGTGTTGTCCTGAGGATTGAAACTCTGGATGTAGACTTCGCCCTGTACCGCACCCCGTCCGGCTCTGCCCGCAACCTGATAGAGCAGGTGAAAAACCCGCTCCCGGGCGCGGAAATCCGGCATGAACAACCCGATATCGGCATTCAGTACACCAACGAGAGTTACGTTCGGAAAGTCCAGCCCTTTAGCGATCATCTGGGTTCCAAGAATCAGATCAATCTTGCCGGTTTCAAAATCTCGCATGACTTTTTGAGAGAAACCCCGCTGGCGGGTGCTGTCAACATCGAGACGGACAACATTGTGTTGCGGGAAGGATTTCTTAAGGGCGTTTTCGACCCGCTGGGTGCCGAATCCCGGATAGAGAAATTTCGATGAATGGCAGTTGGGACAATAGTCCGGAGGTCTTTGGCGGAGACCGCAGTAGTGACAGAGCAGGATTTGATCGTTTTTGTGGTAGGTTAGTGAGATGTCGCAATTGCGGCACTTGGGCGTCCAGCCGCAATCGGGACAAAGAATAACATTGGAATAGCCGCGTCGGTTTTGAAGCAGTAATACCTGTTCGCCGTTTTGCAGTTTTTCGGAAATTTTGGTACTGAGAATGCGGGAGATTGGATTCTCGTAGTCGCCGGTGTCTTTCCATTCGGCTTTCATATCAATGATTTCGATTTTTGCCGAGGGTGCTTCGGAAAAGCGTTTGATCAATTCCATTTTTCTGAATTTTCTGGTGGCGGCATTGTAGAGGCTTTCCAGGCTGGGGGTGGCTGAGCCCATGACGACGACGGCGGCACATTCGACGGCTCGGAGCAAGGCGGCATCGCGGGCATGATAACGGGGTTCCTGATCCCGCTGTTTAAAGGAGCTGTCCTGCTCTTCATCAATGATGATTAAGCCCAGATTAGACAGAGGCAACATTACGGCGCTGCGTGCTCCGATGACAATGGGATAGTGCCCGCTCCGGATTTTTTCCCAGAGTGTGTGACGTTGCAGACTGCTGAGGTGACTGTGCCAGATCGCAATCTGATCTTTGAACTCGCCGCGGAAGCGGCTTGCCAGATGCGTTGTCAGCGTTATTTCCGGGACGAGGACCAGCGCCGATTTATCGGCTAAAAGTGCTTTTTTAATCAGTTCCAGATAGATTTCGGTTTTACCGCTGCCGGTGACTCCATGGATTAAAAAGGGGACATACTGCCCGGCGCCGATATACTTGCTGATTTCGCCGGTAACGTCGTTCTGTTCGGCGGTGAGGGTGATGGTTTTTTCTTTGCTCAGAATATTTTCCCAAAAGACATCGTCGGAAATTTCGGTTTCGGTAAGGGTGATCAAACCTTTACTGAGAAGCGTTTTGACCGCCGCCGGAGAGAAGTTGGCGATTTTCTCTTGTGCAGCGGTTTTATTTTTTGTCAGATACGCCAGAATTTCCCATTGGCGGGGTGCGCGTTTCGGCAAAGCCTGAATATCCGGTTTGTGGAGATTGAAATTTTCTGCAAGTGAATAGTTTTTCCGGACGAGTGACCGATGCCGGGGTGTGATAAATTGGGGTGCCTCGCTGACCTTCTGCAATTTTTTCAGTAAAGCCAGACCCGGTCGGACGGTGGCGCTGCCAAATTCCCGTTTTAAGGTGGACAGAAGAACCGCTTTACCGGTCTGAATTCTTGCGAAAAGGGGCTGATATTTTTCGGGAATGTCGGCTGATTCGGGGCTGATGGCGTAGACCCGGCGTTGGCGTTGAATCTGATATTCGGCGGGAATTGCCGCCGCCAGGGTTTTTCCGATCGGTGCCAGATAGTAGTCGGACAGTTTGATTAAAAAATGGAAAAGGTCAGGCGGGAGCAGTGGCTCGTTATCAATGATTTCAGAAACGGTTTTCAGTTTGATGTTTGCCGGCGCCGGGATTCCGGTTTCGATGATGAAGCCGATTGTCGCCGTGTTTCGCAGGGGTGCCACCGCCCGCTGACCGGGTTGGACGCCTGTGGTGCCGGTTTCCGGACTGATACGATAGGTATACAGTCGCCGTAAAGCGGTGGAGGGAAAGGCGATATTTACCAGTACATCGGACATGCTGATAAAAAATATACCCTCTTTTTCCCCATTTCACAAGTCAATATCGGTAGCAGCGGGGCAGAAAAACAATAAAGGCGAAACATTTCCGGTTTCGCCTTTTTTATTCTGTCGTGAAAATTGGCGGCTTACGCTTTAATGACCCAAAGCTTGACCGATGCCGTAATTTCCGGATGCAGTTTTACGGGAATTTCAAAGATGCCGAGGGCTTTGATCGGTTCCTGGAGCAAAATCTGGCGTTTGTCAATGTCATAGCCCTTGTCTTTGAGCTGCTGGGCGATGTCAATGGACGTTACTGAACCGAAAACCCGATCCTCTTCGCCAACCTGAACAGGAATGGTTAGTGAGAGACTCTGGAGTTTTTCAGCCAGCTCCCGGGATTGTTTCAGGGCGTGGTTCTGTTGCAGCTCTTTCAGGTGTGCCATTTCCCGAAAGCGTTTGATGTTGTTTTTATCGGCTTTCAGAGCCAGCCCTTTGGGGAAGAGAAAATTCCGGGCATATCCGTCTTTTACCTCAATCTGATCACCGGCCGTTCCCAAGCCTTCATAATCCTGAAGCATGATAATACGCACAATAGCCTCCTGTGTATCTGAATAATTTAGTTTTGAGTGACGTCATAAGCGTAGGGCAGCAAAGCGATATTCCGGGCGCGCTTGATCGCTTTGGTCAGCTCCCGCTGGTGCTTGGCGCAGGTGCCGGTAATCCGGCTGGGAATAATTTTGCCCTGTTCGGTAACGAAGCGCCGCAGGACCTTGTAATTTTTATAGTCAATTTGCTCTTTGGGATTTTCACAAAACTTGCAAATCTTCTTTTTACTTAATAGTGCCATGGTTTATCCTTTCTTTATCATTTGGAGCCAGGAGCTTAGCCGGCTGAGCCGTTAATCCTATTCTCTGTCATTATCCTTGTCGGTCCCGGCGTTGCGGGGTTCCGGTTTTTCGCTCAGCGCAATGGTCTGGTAAGCCAGAATTTCTGAGCGTAATTTCATCCAGGATTCCAGCTCCAGATTGATCTTGTTGTTTTCCGATTCATACTGAACCAGAACATAGTTGCCGTATTTCTGTTTTTCAATCGGATAGGCTAAACGCCGTTTTCCCCAATCCTCAACAATCAGGACATTGCCGTTCAGGTTGGCAATTTCCTTTTTGACTGATTCAATGGTATGGGTCAGTTTTTCCTGTTCATAATTTGGATGAACAATAAATAGATTTTCGTAATACCTCACAGGTTGAACTCCTTATGTTAATAATCAATTAGGCGTTATCTCAGCAACGGTGCAATAACCAGCGAAACGATGGTCATTAATTTTATTAAAATATTCAATGAAGGACCGGCGGTATCTTTAAAAGGATCGCCTACGGTGTCGCCGGTGACGGCGGCTTTGTGGGGATCGCTGCCCTTTCCACCCAGGTTGCCCTCCTCGATGTATTTTTTGGCATTGTCCCAGGCGCCGCCGGAATTAGCCATAAAAATAGCCATCAGGACACCCGTAACGGTCACGCCAGCCAGCAGACCACCCAGCATCTCTTTGTGAATGAATCCCAGAATCGGGGGAATCGCCACCGCCAGGGTGCCCGGAAGAATCATTTTTTTAATTGCCGCGGCGGTTGAGATATCTACACATCGGGAGTAATCGGCGCTGGCATCACCTTCCATTAAACCTTTGATTTCACGAAACTGACGGCGAACCTCCTTGATCATCTCGTAAGCCGCTTCACCCACCGCCCGCATTAACATGCTGCTGAACAGGAATGGCAGCATGGCACCAAGCAGCAACCCGGCAATCACAAAGGGATTAGTCAGATTGATGGAATCAATTTTTGCAGAGGTCTGAAAAGCCGAGAAGAGCGCTAAAGCTGTCAGCGCCGCAGAGCCGATGGCGAATCCTTTGCCTACGGCTGCCGTTGTATTCCCCACGGCATCCAGTTTATCGGTGCGTTTACGCACATCCCGCCCCAGACGGGACATTTCGGCAATCCCGCCGGCGTTGTCGGCGACCGGACCGTAAGCATCTATAGCCAGCTGGATACCCGTTGTCGAAAGCATGCCAAGTGCAGCGATGGCGATACCGTATAATCCGGCGATACTATAAGCGATCATAATCGCGCCGGCGATAAAAATGGTCGGGAACATGGTCGAGAGCATTCCAAGACTCAAACCGGCAATTATATTGGTCGCATGACCGGTCATGGATTGCCGGGCAATCCACTGCGCCGGTTTTTTGGATTCCGATGTATAATATTCAGTAATCATTCCGATGGCAAAGCCGGCGACTAGACCGGTCAGGGTTGCCAGCCAGACACCAAAGGCGTTCAGAGATGTATTGCCCGCTGTTGCAGTACCGGGTAAAATTATTTTCGCAACGGGATAGATTAGTAGCAGCATGAGTCCATCGGCGACCAATGTCCCGCGGTTCAGCGCATTTTGGGGATTACCGCCCTCTTTGGTTTTGACCAGAAACGTTCCCACCAGGGAACAGAGAATTCCCAGCCCTGCCAGAGCCAGGGGTAGGATGACCAGGTTTAAACCAAAAAGCGTGCCCAGAACCATTGTGCCGATAATGGAACCGACATAACTTTCAAAGAGATCGGCGCCCATGCCGGCGACATCGCCCACGTTGTCGCCCACGTTGTCGGCGATGGTAGCGGGATTGCGGGGATCGTCTTCCGGGATGCCGGCTTCGACCTTTCCCACCAGATCGGCGCCCACATCAGCGGCTTTGGTATAGATGCCGCCGCCGACACGGGCAAAAAGGGCTACGGAGCTGGCTCCAAAGCTGAAGCCGCTCAAGATCGGCAAGACGGTGTCATCAAGATTTTCAATGGTGCTGCCGTAACATTTGACGAGAATGATGAAAAGCGTCGCCAGACCGATCAATCCCAGACCGACCACGCTCATGCCCATTACCGAACCGCTGGAAAAAGCGACTTTAAGCGCCTGGTTGAGTCCGGTTCTGGCTGCCTGCGTAGTGCGGACGTTTGCCAGGGTGGCAATCCGCATGCCGATGAAACCTGCCAGCCCGGAACAGATTGCCCCGGTGATGAAAGAAACCGCCACCAACCGGTTAGCGCCTTTGTTGGCAATCAGCAGCAGGATGGATGCCGCCAATAAAAAGATCAGGAGGACTTTACATTCTCTGTATAAAAAAGCCATTGCGCCGTCGCGAATGTGACCAGCGATAGTTTGCATGGTTTCACTACCCCGATCCTGCCGGGAAACCCAGAGGGATTTCAGAAAGGCAAACAACAATGCAATTAAACCGACTGCGATTGTCAAATAAACCCAGTTAATCGAAAGGTCCGGTACCATCAGGTAACTCCCTTTTTAATGTCACAGAGGTCAATATTGTTATAACGGCTCATGATATTATCAATTTCGGAATTGACGAATTCGAGCAAAATTTCCACACAGAGATTAATAACTTTTGCGGCGATAATCTGTTCAGATGTCCGGAAATCCTCCAGCACGAATTCTTCCGATGGAACATCGGGACGCTGCGGACCGATCCCGAGACGAAGGCGGGGGAAATCGGTTGTCTGTAAACTATCCGAGATGGACTTTACGCCCTTATGACCGCCGGGAGAGCCACTTTTACGGATTCGAATCCGCCCCAACGGTAAATCAATATCGTCGTAAACAACCAGTAAGCGGTCGGGCTTTATATCAAAATGACGCAGCAACTGCCGGGCGGCAACACCGCTTTTATTCATGAAGGTAAGTGGTTTTGCCAGGATGACCGAGGTGCCATTTTCCCGAAGTGATTCTGCATCTTCGCACCACAGATAGGCGCTGTTACCCCGGCGAAAATTCAGCTGCCTCAGTTCGGCAAAGCGGTCGAGAACCATAAAGCCGAAATTATGGCGATTGTTGTGATAATTGGCGCCGGGGTTTCCGAGTCCCATGATAATTTTTACCACCCTATGCGTTGAACGCCGTTTGAATGCAGAAAAGAGGCTGATCATTTAACATCATTCGCATTTATTCTTCGGATTCCTCTTCGGACTCTTCACCTTCTTCGCCCTCTTCGAGCTCTTCACCGGCTTCAAGCTCTTCCTCGGTCTTCAGACCGGTGGCTTTGACAACCGAGACGATGGAGCTATTGGTTGGTGTCAAAAGTTCGACATGTTCGGGCACGACCAGGTCTCCGACCGTAATGGAATCCCCGATATTTAAATTCGCTACATTGACAGTGAAGTTATCGGGAATATCGGTAGCTTTACATTTCACTTCGATTTCCCAGAGGTGTTGCGCCAGGACTCCACCGAAGTTTTTGACCCCGATGGCGGAACCCTCTACCACAATGGGTACATCAACGGTGATATCCTCCTGCAAGGTGATTCCCATGAAATCGGCATGAATAATTTCGTCGGAAACCGGATCGTGCTGGAGATCCCGGATAATGCAGATATGTTTTTTGTTGCCCATCTGCAGTTCGATGATATGGGCGCCGGAATGAATAGCGCTGCGCAGTTCTTTTAAATCCACGGCAAGTGGCAAAGGCTTTTCCCGGTGAAAATAGTAAACCGCGGGGATTTTGCCCTCTTTGCGCAGTTGCTTGTTGACCCGTTTATGCAGGTTGGTGCGCAGGTCCGTATTTAACTTATAGTTAGCCATTAAAAACTCCTTTAGTGTTTAAAAATCAAATAGTGAGCTGATAGATTCTTCATAGTGTATTCGTTTGATTGCTTCCGCCAGCATCGGCGCGGCTGAGATGATTTCAAGTTTGGGAAATGTCCGTTCTTCCGGGATGGCAAGACTGTTTGTCACAATGACCTTATCAATCGGAGAATCGGTCAACCGACGAATACAGTCCCCGGAAAAGAGCCCGTGGGTTGCCACCGCGGTAATGGTTTCAACACCCCGGCTTTTAATGAGTTCGGCGGCTTGAGCAATTGTGCCGCCGGTATCAATCATATCGTCAATGAGGAGGACATGTTCGAGATCAATATCGCCGATCACGTTCATGACTTCGGCTTTATTGGGTTGCGGTCTCCGTTTATCAATAATTGTCAGGGGCAGACCGAGAATTTGGGCGTAGGAGCGGGCAAATTTGATTCCGCCGACGTCGGGCACCACGATGCAATAATTTTGACCATCAATTAATTTTTTCAGGGGCTCGATGAAAATTGTTTTGGCATAGAGATGGTCAAAGGGCACATTCACAAATCCCTGAATCTGTGAGGAGTGCAAATCCATGGCGACAATCCGGTTGGCGCCGGCGTTGACGATTTCGTCCATGATCAGGCGGGATGAGATCGGCACCCGGGGCTGATCTTTGCGATCCTGGCGGGCATAGCCGTAATAAGGGATGACGGCGGTGATTCGTTTCGCTGAAGCGCGCCGGGCGGCATCAATGATAAGAAGCAGTTCGAGGATGTTTTCAGCCGGTGGATTCGTCGGCTGGACGATAAAAACATCAACGCCGCGAATGTTTTCTTCGAAGCGCAGCCAGATTTCGCCATCGCTGAAATTGCTGATCGAGACCTTGCCCGGTGTGAGACCCAGAATCTCGTTGATTTCCCGGGTTAGATTCGGATTGGCGCGTCCTGAAAATATTCTCGCTTTAATGCTTATGACTCCTTCCGGTTGTTTAAAATATGCTCGGGGACTTGGATTCGAACCAAGATTGACGGCTCCAAAGGCCGCAGTCCTGCCATTGGACGATCCCCGAAGGGGTAAATTTGTTTTTCTATGATATCACGGGAAGAGAGATATAGCTGGTGAAATGATCAAACAGACGCCGAGCACTTTCTGCAGCACATCTGGTATGAAATATTCCAAACACAGTCGAACCACTTCCCGACAAACCGGCATACAGAGCACCTGCTTCGAGGAGACGGGCTTTGAGATTGCCGATTTCTGGATATGCTGGAAAAACAACAGATTCAAATTGGTTTTCAAACAGCTCCCAGTGAATCTTACCGGATTCAAACAGGTGGCGAAATTTATCGCCATATTTTCTTTTTGTCAAGTCGAATTGTCGATATGCCCAGGGAGTTGATATTTGCACCTGAGGGCAAATAAGCAAGAGTACAAACCTTTCCGGCAGCTCTAGGGGTGTCAAAATATCGCCAATGCCTGCTGCCATCTGGGTTCCGCCGCGCAGGTAAAAGGCGACATCGGCGCCGATCTGCCGGGCAATTTTGATTAGATCGGATTCCGGGAGATGAAGATTCCAGTGCGAGTTTAAAAATTTTAATACGGTGGCGGCATTGGAGCTGCCACCGCCCAGTCCCGCCTCTACCGGGATATTTTTGATCAATTGAATATGCCAATCCGGAGCTCCCGGCGCCAGCGCTTTTAATTTATGATAAGCGATACTGCATAAATTCTTCGCATCCCGGGGAATTGTCTCAAGGTTGCAGTGCAGCGCATAGTTGGTAGCCTTTGTAAAGGTGATTATATCGTGCAAGTCAATCTCCTGAAACAGGGAACTGAGGGTATGGTAACCGCTCGGCAGCCGCCCGGTGATTCGCAGGCAGAGATTGACTTTGGCATTGGATTGAACTGTATATTTCTGATCATCCATAGTGTTTACGCAGTTTGGGGAGAATCCATTTCCAGCCAGTGATGATAATAACCAGCAGGATTATTACGAGATTTACTGCAGAGGAGTATTGGGAGAGGGTTTTTTTAATCATCTCCCAGTTTTCTCCGAGAAGCATTCCGGAACAGAAAATAATGCTGTTCCAGATCAGGGTCCCTAAAAGTGTTAATATTGTGGCTTTGATGATAGAAATATTCATGAAACCAGCGGTTGCGGATAAAAACAGCCGGCTGCCGGGAATGACCCGACCGACCACCAAAGCCCAGTTTTCATGTCTTTGAAACAGCCCCCGGTATTTCCGAATCTTTTCAGGGTGAATCCGAAAGGGCAGTTTTTGATAAATATTCTGATGCCAGGAGCGGCTGAGCAGGAATACAAACAGGAAGCCTGTAAGAGAGCCGGTTACGGTAATCAGGAATGACGGCAGCGGATAGAGCGCCTCCCGCCCGCTCAGGTAAGCCGAGAATATTAAGACGGCATCGCCGGGGACAAAGGGGACCGTGTTTTCCAAAAAGATTAAGACGAAAAGAATCGTGTAGATATAAAAGGCGTTGTGGACGAGCAGACTCTCAATATAGCTTTCCATTAAAACCCTATCAGCGCTGTGGCAAATACGGCGACGCCCTCTTCCCGCCCGGGGAATCCCATTTTTTCCGTGGTTGTTGCTTTGATTGAAATGGACTCACTATGAATTTTTAGAATGGGCGCCAGGACCTGCTGCATCCGGGAAACATATTGAGCTATCCGGGGTTTTTCGGCAATTACGGTGACGTCAATATTCCCTATGAAATAGTGCCTTTCCGCCAGCATTTCCACGACTCGTTCCAGTAAAATGGTGCTGGCAATATTGGCGTATCGGGAATCGGTATCGGGGAAATGAGTGCCGATATCCCCCAGTCCCGCGGCGCCCAGCAAGGCATCCATGACGGCGTGAATGACAACGTCGGCGTCGGAATGTCCAGAAAGTCCTTTTTCAAAAGGAATGGTCACCCCGCCCAGGATCAAAGGGCGTCCACTGCTGAAGGCGTGAATATCTATTCCGTGACCGATGCGCAGGTTGAATCGTTTCATGGTAAATCCTTATTTAATAGTGTCTGAGCCAACAGCAGGTCTTCAGGACCGGTGATCTTGATGTTCCAGGGGGAGCTCTCCACAATGGCGATCTTTCCGCCTATTGCCTCGACGAAGTAGGCGTCATCGGTGGCAATTAATTGCTTTTCGGCGGCATTGCGGTAGGCTGAAATAATAACCGTTTTCCGGAAAGTCTGCGGTGTCTGAGCCTGCCAGATTTGGTTCCGGTCAAGCGTCCGCACAATGGATTTAGCGGCAACCTCCTTCAGGGTATTGGTGGACCGCGCCGCTAAAACAGCGCCGTCGTACACAGCGCATAGTTCGATGCTCCGCTGAATCAGAGCCGGTTGCACCAGCGGTCGGACGCCGTCGTGAATGCAGACCAGCTCAGCCCGGTTGTCAACGGCATTCAACCCGTTCTGAACCGATTCCTGACGGATGGCTCCACCGGCAACGAATTTAATTGGAACGGCTGAGGATTCAGGCAGCGCGTCCTCCAGCTGCTGGCTGTTCAGGTATTCCGGCGGGATGATAACGATGATTTCAGTAATGCTGGATAGCGACAGAAATTTCTGCACCGAATGAAACAGTACCGGACGGTTATCCAGGAGCAGAAATTGCTTGGGCAGAGTTGACTTCATCCGGGTTCCGCGCCCGGCTGCAACGATTAAAGCGCTGACCTTTTTCACGGTGTAATTTAAAGGATTATCATGGCGTCGCCATAGCTGAAAAAGCGATATTTCTTCTTGATAGCCTCTTTATAGGCTCTTAAAATCAAATCAAGATTGGCAAAAGCCGCCACCTGCATAATCAATGTTGATTTGGGCTGGTGAAAATTGGTGATCAGAATGTCAACCATTTTAAAATCGTAGGGCGGATGGATAAATTTGTCAGTCCAGCCCTTGCGGGGACTCACCTGAAAGCCGGATACGGTCACGGTTTCGAGTGCACGCACCACCGATGTACCGACGGCAATCACCCGCTTTCCCTTTGCTTTGGCTTCGTTAATGGCGATGGCGGTTTCGGCGGAGACTTCGTAATATTCTGAATCCATGCGGTGGCGGGATAAATCCTCCACCGTCACCGGGCGAAAAGTGCCCAAGCCGATATGCAATACCACCGGACGGATTTTAATACTCTTCTCTTTGATCTTGTCAATCAACTCCTTGGTGAAGTGCAAGCCGGCGGTGGGGGCGGCGACGGCACCGCGGCGCTTGGCGTAAACGGTCTGATATTTAATCTTATCAATCGGAGTCGGTTCGCGATCAATATAGGGCGGCAGAGGCGACTGTCCTATTTTATCAATCAGGGCGTAGAGGTCCTGCTGGGAAATATCATTGAACCGCACGACCCGACCGCCGGAAACGGTGTTATCAATTACGTCACACTGGACTCCCTCAGCAACCGTCAATTTATTGCCAATGCGCACTTTGCGGGCTGGTTTCACCATGACTTCCCAGAGATTGTTCTCCAGTTCGCGGAGTAAGAAGACCTCGACCTTAGCTTCCGTGCGGTCTTTGATCGCCCAGAGCCGGGCTGGATAAACCATGGTTTCGTTGACAACGAGCAAGTCGCCGGGGTTGAGAAATTCCGGTAAATCGTAGAAATGTTTATGCTGAATGCTCTCATCTTTGCGATTGATGACCATCAACCGGGAGTGATCCCGTTTTTCGATGGGAAATTTGGCGATCAGCTCTTCCGATAATTCGTAATCGAAATCCGACAGTCTCATGGATGTTCTCCTTTATTCAAATAGTGAGTGTTGTTCCTTGCTCATGGGCAGACCGAAATACTTATAGGCTTGCTGGGTAACCTGCCTGCCGCGGGTGGTTCGTTGTAAAAAGCCGTTCTGGATCAGATAGGGTTCATAGACATCTTCAATGGTTTCGGATTCTTCTCCCACGGCAACAGCCAGGCTGTTCAAGCCCACCGGTCCGCCACTGAACTTTTGCATGATTGTCAAAAGGATAGTACGGTCCATGGCGTCCAGTCCGCGCTCATCAATATCCAGAAGTTTAAGCGATTTACGGGCGACCTCCTGATCAATGACGCCGGTGGCTTTGACCTGGGCGAAATCCCGGGCACGCCGCAGGATGCGGTTTGCGATCCGGGGTGTGCCCCGGGCGCGTTTGGCAATCTCAGCCGCACCGGCATCATTCAGTTCGATATTCAGAATTTTGGCGGTGCGTTTCAGAATATTGAAAAGGTCTTCTTCGCGGTAGTAATCCAGGCGGAGGACCACACCGAAGCGATCGCGCATGGGTGAGGTCAGGTGTCCCAAACGGGTAGTGGCACCAATCAGGGTAAAATGCTCCAGATTCAGCTGAATAGAACGGGCGCTGGGACCCTTGTCAATGACGATGTCAATATTGTAATCCTCCATGGCGGAATAGAGATATTCTTCCACCACATTGTTCAGACGGTGAATTTCATCAATGAAAAAGACATCTCCGTGTTGCAGGTTGGTCAGCATGCCCGCCAGGTCACCGGCTCGTTCGATCACCGGTCCCGAACTGGTTTTGATGTTGACGTTTAACTCCCGGGCGACGATATTGGCGAGGGTCGTCTTGCCCAGCCCGGGTGGACCGAACAGTAAAACGTGATCGAGCGCTTCGCCCCGCTCTTTGGCGGCTTTGATATAGAGTTTCAGATTTTCGACAACTTTCGGCTGTCCGATAAATTCGGCAAACGCCGATGGTCGGACACTCTGCTCGACGTCAATATCATCCAGTAATTTTTTGGGGTCGGTGTATTCAGAACGCAATGGCTTTCACGGGATTAAGATGATAACACGATGCCGGTATAAATCAGGACAGTCTTTAAATAAAACAATATGTCCAGATACCAACCGGGTAGAAATTTCAGAATTTTTCATTAATGATTTAATTATCATAAAACCAAGGCGAAATTTATTAAAAAATACGTCCTAAATCAATGAAAATCAGGGACATCTTCTGAAATTCATTAAAGCCGCTGCCGGAAATCAGCGGATATATCCGACCTAAGGGTCTATAAATAGATTAGTTGTTCCCGTTCTTTGCCGACGGAAATATATTCCAGCCGGACCTCTAAAAGTTCTTCGATTTTTCGAACGTATCGTTGCGCTTCAATGGATAAATCGGCGAAGGTGCGGGCGGTAGAGGTGGACCGGCGCCAGCCTTTCAGGCGGATATAGCAGGGCTCGGCTGAATCCAGAACAATGTCGGGGAAATCCCCGTTCCGGTAATGGGTGCAGATTCGGATGGTTTCCAGCTGATCGAGGACATCCAGTTTGGTGATTGCAAAGGATGTCAGTCCGTTGATACGGGCGGCGTATCTGCCGAGGGCTGCGTCGAACCAGCCGCAGCGGCGCTTGCGTCTGGTGGTGGCTCCAAACTCGCCGCCGGTTTGCTGAAGATAATCGCCGGTAGCTTCAAATAGTTCGGTTGGGAATGGTCCTGCCCCGACCCGGGTGGTATAACTTTTATAGACACCGATGATCTGATCAATACTGGTCGGTCCGATCCCCAGTCCGGTGGCGATGTGTCCGGCGGTTGTGTTGGACGAAGTGACAAAGGGGTAGGAGCCGAAATCTATATCCAGAAGGGTTCCCTGAGCTCCCTCGACTAAAATTGTTTTATTAGCCCGAATGTAGTCATACATCAGCCGCGATGTGTCGGCAGCGCGGTTAGTGACTTCAGGAATGCAGGCGTAAAACTGATTGATATCGGGCTCCATGGCACGAATTTCTTCCTGGCTTAGAAGCCCCTTGCGGAGGTACTCATCTATTTTTTGACTGAGAATCTTTTTTAGCCGGGGCAGGTCTTTAAGGTTGCGAACCTGAATGCCGCAGCGGTTGATTTTATCGGCGTAGCAGGGACCGATACCCCGTTTGGTGGTACCGATAGCCATGTTTCCCAAAGAAGATTCCGCTTTTGAATCCAGGAGTTTATGCAGCGGTGTGACCACATGAGCCTGCAGAGAGATGTGAATGCGTTTTGCGACGTTGACACCCTCCTCGCGGAGAGACCGGATTTCCGCTACCATGCCGACCGGATCAATGACCATCCCATTTCCCAGAATGCAGTGAGCTTTTGTGCGCAGGATTCCGCTGGGCAGCTGGTGCAGGATGGTCTCCCGGTTTTTTACGAGAATTGTGTGACCGGCATTTGCGCCCCCCTGAAACCGGGCAACCACATCGGCGGATTCGCTGAGATTATCAACGATCTTTCCTTTTCCTTCATCACCCCACTGGGCGCCCAAAACAGCCGTGACGGGCATGCGATTCCTCCAAAATGTAAAATGCCCCTGTTGAAAAGGAGCATTTTTTATTCGGTTTTGAAAACAACAGTTATTTCTTTTTTGCAGCGAATTTATGCTGCCATGCAATGACCACCGGACCGGCAACGTAAATCGAGGAGTAGGTTCCGATGATGACCCCGATCATCATCGCAATTGCGAAGATTCGCACCTCGCCGGTGGCAAACACCAAAACAAAGACCACAAAAAAGGTTGTCAGCGAGGTAATAATGGTTCGGCTCAGCGTCTCATTGATACTTTTATTGATGATCGGTTCAATCGGTTCGAAGCGCATGATTTTCAGGTTTTCCCGGACCCGGTCATACAACACAATCGTATCGTTGAGGGAGTATCCGACAATTGTTAAAAAGGCGGCAATAGTTGACAGCGATATTTCCAGCTGCGCCAGTGAAAAGATGCCCAATGTAAACAACACATCGTGGATCAGGGCGATAACGGCACCGATGGCAAAGCGGAACTGGAAGCGGATTGAGATATAGACACCGATCACCAGCAGAGCAAAGATGACCGCATATACTGTATTCCGACGTAGCTCCTGTCCGATTTTGGGTCCCACCTTTTCCGTGCGGCGGATTTCGAAGCTATTGTCATCCATGGTGGAGAGCGCCTGAGATATCAGACCCGGTACGTCCTCATTATCACTATCCTGGGCGACGCGGATCATAAATTCGTTTGTCGCCGTGGATTTCTGAATGATACTGTTCTGGAGGTTAACCGATGCCAGGGCGTCGCGGATCTCACCGGTAGTGATTGCTTTTTCAAACTGAACCTGCACCAGGGTTCCGCCGGTAAAATCAATACCCAGATTAAAACCGCGGATAAAAAAGATTGAAACGATACTGATCAGCAGAAATACGGCGGAAATAGAAATGGCACTTTTACTGAATTTGATGAATTGAAAGTTGGTTTCTTTAAAAAATCTCATGGTTATTTTTCCTGAGGTTATATGCTAAGTGTTTTCAAGATTTTCCGATCGGTGCGGTAATTAAAAATTGTCCGGGTAACGAAAATAGCAGTGAACATACTGCAGAGAATGCCCCAGAACAGCGTTACGCCAAAGCCTTTGACCGGACCGGTTCCGAACTGCATCAGGATCAGGGCGGTAAGCATGGTGGTGACGTTGGCATCCAGAATGGTGCGGAAGGCGCGGCTGTAACCGGCATCAATGGCTGCCCGGACAGTTTTGCCCTTTTCCAGTTCTTCCCGGATTCGTTCAAAAATCAGCACATTGGCATCCACGGCAATACCGATCGTTAAAATCAATCCGGCGATACCGGGCAGTGTCAAGGTTGCGCCCAGAGTTGCGAGAATTGCCATGACAAATACAAAATTCAGAACCACAGCCAGATCGGCAAGCAGACCGGCACCTTTGTAATAAAACGCCATAAAAATGATCACCAGAACAAAGCCGATAAGACCGACCTTGGCGCTGGTGTTAATGGAGTCGCGACCGAGCGATGGTCCGATGGTACGTTCCTCTATAATATCAACCGGTGCGGGCAGAGCGCCGGCGCGGAGGACGATGGCGATATTTTTAGCATCTTCCATACTTTCCAGACCCTCGATATAGGCGGAACCGTTGGGAATCTTGACGCTTATCCGGGGCGCCATGTACACCTTTTCATCCAGCACAATCGCCAGAAATTTGCCGATATTTGAACCGGTCAGGCGTGAAAATATCTTGGCGCCCTCATTATTCATGCTGATATTGACAATAGGCTGTCCGGCGGCTTTACTCTCAGCACCGCCGATTGTCGCGGTGGCTTTGGTGATATATTTCCCCTGGATACCGGCTTCCCGTTCCAGGTGATAGAGCATGTAGTAATTTTCGGTTTTTCCAGCGGCAGTAGTGAGCCGCTCAGGTTTGGCGGACCAGAGGAATTTCGAATCATAGGGCATCAGTTTCTGCACATCCGGATCGTTTAGGATTTTTTTAACGGTGTAGACATTTCTTTCGGGGACACCGATAGAGCCGCCGATATTGCGTAATAGTGACGTGAAAGGTTTGTCCGAGTAAAGTTCTGCATCTACAACCAGGGATGTATCTTCCTGTTCGTCTTCCAGGTCAATATCCGCTTCGGTAATGCCCAGTAGTTCGTGAACACTGACGGCTTTGTCCTTTGATTCTTTCAGCGCGACAATAGTATCCTCATCGGCAGGTTCCTCTTCGATAATCTCCCGGCGTCCGGTTTTCAGATAATTGTCAACGGAAGCGATAAATGACTGTGTAACCTGCGGGTCTTTCAGCAGGGTAAATTCCAGCAATGCCGTGCTCTGAATCAAACTGCGGGCGTGTTCAATGTCCTTGACGCCGGCAAGTTCGACGATAATCCTGTTTTGACCGGCGCGCTGAATCGTCGGCTCGGAAACACCGAACTGATCAACGCGGTTGCGGATAATCTGGAGCGCCCGCTGCATGGCGTCGCGGGCTTCGTCTTCCAGGCTCTTGATAATGTCGGCATTTTTATAGCCACGGTCGTTGAAATGGCGGACCAGTTTGAAATCTTCAGCCTCCATGTTGCGGCTGAAAACGGTAAAAAAATCTTCATCGGTCGCTTTAGATTCCTGAATGGAGCGCTCCAGCAGGGCGTCAAACTGGGGTGTTTTGTTGGATGCCAGGGTTTCGACCAGTTTGGGAATATTCAGTTCGAGGACGACATGCATCCCGCCCTGGAGGTCCAAACCAAGCCGGATAATCCGTTCTTCAAATTTTTCCAGAGAACCATCAGCACGTTTCGCCTCAACCTGTTCATCGGAAAAGGTACTGTATGCGATGGTCCAGTACAGTGAATATCCGGCTAAAAGCAGCGCCACGCCAATGATGATGAAGCGAATATTGGTCTTTTTAAACATGTAATTACACCTCTGTAGATAGACAAATTTCCTGTTTCGAAAAAAGCGGTTGAATTTAATTGAGAGACGGACTCAATGTCAACGAAAAAGCCGGTTCCGGGAAAATGATGGTTTTATGGTGCCGACTGGCTTATTCAATGGAAATCAGAATCCGTGACAACTCTTCTCCATTTTTCACCACCACCAGGGGATAGACCTTTCCATCGCCATGGAGGGAATATTTTTTCCAGTTCAGTGAACCGATATTGATCAGGTAGTTGCGATCTTCGCCGTCATTATAGTTGCCGGGGGGAACATAGCCTTTCAAGTTGACCTTGTAGTGTTCCGGTGAGAGCTGGTCATGGAGAACGTTTAAAATCGTCATTTTATCCTTGCGTTTGACATGCAGGGTCTGACCATCCAGGAGAGCCTGTTTCCGTCCGTTAACATCAATAATATAGCTAAATAACTGCGAATTAACAGTGCTCACTTCCAGGGTTACTTCGCCGATAATACGGTTGTCTTTGCGCACAATGATGCGGGTTGGTTGATTAATAACGAGCTTCTTCTGAAAATCCTGCTCGTCTCCCACTTCCAGTATATCGCAACTGAGCCCGCGGGTATAATTGGATTCGATATGCGTTACTTTAATCTGATCGCCCTTGATTAGTTTGATGGTATTCCGGTTGTCAATAACCCGGGGAACATTATCATTGACGGAGACGAGCAGATAGATCAGCTTGGGGGGTTCATAAATGATCGCCGGATGTTCCGGTTCCACCCCGAACAGTTTCAGATATTCATTGATGACATAATTGTGATAGCGGATTTTCAGATCGAGGCTTTCGAGATTTTTTGAAGACTCGATGCCAAAAGCCGGAATGCCGAAGGTGGTGAGTGCGAAACAGGTGGCTGATTTTTTCTGTTCGGGGAATTGGGTGTTGATTTCCAGCGTGCGGGTATTCATAAAGTGGAGATGATGATTGGGATTTTCAATCCGGCGATTGACCTGTTCCAGCACGGTATTAGCCATCTGTTCCAGGAAAAGGGTATCGCGCTCTGTAATATAGATATCGGTGTCGGCGATGAGCGACTGACCGAAGCGGTGCGGATTGCGATTTTCATCTATATAGATATCGCTGTAAAAGCCCCAGCCGTCATGCAGGTTGAGGAACAGATCGGACTCCGCCATCAGGTTTTTGATAATTTCCACGATTTGGTCGTCAATATCGTCGGAGGTTCGGCTGTCAAAACGGCGGTTCATATCGCCGTTAATGCCGCGATTGTTCTTGATAATGGAATGAAAATTTGCCCGGGGAATAACGATCAGGTTGCCGCGGTCGAGGACCAGGTTCGGGTAGAGATCGGCGGAGAGAAATCCACCGGGTTCATCGCCCTGAATGCCGCCCAGAACGAAGACGGTATTGCCGTCGAATCGCCCGTAAAGACGGTAGACATCCAACTGATTGGGAGTGTTTTCAAAATAGGTCTGGGTTTCCCGATAAGGGCGTTGCTCCCCGGCGGCTATACCGATTGTAAAGAAAAGCAATAGTGCCGTCGATAAATTTGTAATGGATAGTTTCAATTTATTTCAGCGGCTCCCATTCTTCGCTTAGGATTTTAAACTCCCGGTAGTCCCGGGGGTGCCCTTTGATCCGCAGGGTCTTGAGACCCCTGTCGGAATAGTGATCGGAATAGTAGTCCTGTCTGAAAGAAACGGTCCACTGCTTTGGAATCCGGCTGCTGATCTTTACACCGGAGATGTGGACTTTGATATCATTGGATTGCCATAAAACACGCCGTTTATAGGCTGACCAGGTGTCGAAAGAGGGGTATTCCCGGGATGAAAAAGTGGAATCATAGTGTGCCAGATACCGATCAACAGAACCGCTCTGCCAGTCGCTCAGCCAGCGGTCGAGGAACTTAGCCACTGCGTCTGAAACATACAGTTGGGGCGTCAGAGGTATAAAATCTTCGCTGATGATTTGCCAGACCGAATCCGCCCAGATCAGTTGCAAGGTTTTCAGTCCCCGACTGTAAAAGGTCGGACAGAGATATTCCTGCAGGAAACTGGCGCGAGCCTCGTAGTCCGATTGTAAGAGCCAGAGTTTGTCAATGGAGACAGCTTTCCAGGCGTAGAGAGTCTCGAGGTTCTTTTTATTGTTTAAATAGGCTGACTTGTTCTTCCATGATCTGGTTTTGAAATGCTCAGAAATCAGGGAGGCGAATTTGTCCAGATCGCCCTTTTCCCAAAAATATGCCCAGTGGTTAATCAACGAATCGGTCAGATTAAATTTTAGATATTCGTCGTTAGCGGGACTTTTATGATAAAGGCTGTCAACGATAATCACCAGCGTCTGTTGCAGGGTAATATAGTCAGCCAGTTGTAATAATTTACCATTTTCCAAGGAGATACAGCCCTCGGTTTGCCGATCAACGATGGCTTCATCCCGACCATGGATCCAGATATTGGAACCGTTATGATTCCGGATTTGGTCCACCAGATTCGGGTAGTCCAGAACGAAGGCGACCGGTCCGTATTTTTCCGGCAGCTGTTCACCGGGTATGGAGGAGACAATCCGATAGATTCCCTCGGGTGTTTTCTGATCGCCCTCTTTCTCCTTGTTGCCGTCAACTTTACCGGTGGTGATCCGGAAGGTATCCACGATCTGGATTTGCGACGGAGCATTGCTGTTGAGGACAAAAAGATGCTGTTGTGATTTATCTACCAGCAGCACAAAGGGAACCGAATCGGCGGAGATATTTTTTATGTAAAGTCCCAGCTCGTCAGCCGGAGTGACCAATGGAATACCGAGGTAAATCCAGCAACAGAGACTTAAGATAGTGCAATTTCGGAGAAATTTTTTCATAGTAAACAAAGTTTCAACCAGCTGCGAAATTATATAAATCCGGGCTATTATAAAAGCATTTCCAGCTGTTTATTTCAGGGAGGCTGTTTTTAACTGGTAGATTCCGCACCAAAGGGCTGCCGCCAGCCGCAGCCGGATGATCCGGTTTGAAAATGGATAGGGTAAGAGATGATACAGAGCGGTTAAAAAGTAGCGTGAAAAGTCAGAAATTACCAATTTTCCGATGAGTTTCTTGGCAATGCCGCGCAGCGATTTTGACGGAAAGATAAATGAAAAGCTGTAGAGTTTGTCAAACTCCGGGTGCTTTTGAACCAAATAGGGAACGACCTCTCTGCCGAATGTCTCAACATTTTTTAAAACCTTATTAAAAGGGCGGTAATGGTGGTGGACCACTTTAATATGGGGTGCGTAGTACAGCCCTTCGGGATATTTCTGCCAGAGCCGGTAGGCGAATTCCGTGTCTTCGCCGCCGTATCTGGTGATCTGATCGTCAAAAAGACCCACCTGATCAAGAGTCTTTTTTTTAACGGAGGTACAATTAAAAAGGAAAACGGTAAAGGGAAGCGGAGAATCGGCGGGATATTTTTTGGCTCCCCGCCGTGACCTATACAGATATTTTTGATATTTGTCATTCGGGAATTCTGGGGCAGGTAAAAGGTCGGAAACAACACCCTGCACCATTGGATTTTGATGAAGTTTCACGTGAGATTCAATAAAATCGGTTGTTACTTCCATATCGGCATCCAGAAAAATGATAATATTGCCTTTTGAGTGGGCGATTCCGGTATTGCGGGCAGCAGCCAAACCCCGGTTTTTGTTGTGAGTGTAAATATGAACGTTGTCTGCCAGCGACAGGGATTCTAATAAATCAACGGTATTATCCGTGGAGCCATCATCAACAATGATTATTTCGAAAGCCTTTTCAGAGTAGTTTTGCACTTGAACCGAACGAATACAGGTTCTAATCGTACCTTGAGCATTGTAAGCCGGGATAATGATGGAGATATAGGGTCTATTGTTCATTTTTGTGATATACTGCCAGGCAGGTGTTTTTTATTCTCTGGATTGGGAAACTGCCAGACAGATGATTCAGGTAATCGGTTACCGGTTCACCCGGGATGCCGAAGTAGTCGTGCCAGATTAAAAAGCCGCCCGCCTTCAGCATTTTCAGCGCATTTGCGGTATCGCTTTGAATATAGGGGGCGTTATGGTTTCCATCAACAAAGACCAAATCCACGGCATTAAAGTATGGACTAAAATCAAATTTCAGGGAATCGCCAAATAATTGGGTAATACCGCTGGTTGTATACCGGGAGATATAGTAACCGGGACGTCGCAGCGCCAGGAATTCCTTATTATCCGGATCGTGGGAATAGTCCTGAACCTTTTCAGGAGGCAGATCGAGGGTGTAAATGTGACACTGGTCCGGGAGTTGACTATTAAACATCATATGAGCTGCCGCGCAGCCGTCAAAGGTGCCGATTTCGAAGATAGATTTTATCGGGTAACATTTGACTATTGAGGAGAGGAACACTAATTCCCGGGTCGAAAGCCCTCCGGTTATCTCTTCCGTCAGCACTTTAACCGAGGTTGGATGCTGCCGGCAATCGGGAAAAACGTCCCAGAACTTTCGGACCGGCAGACCGATTTTGCGTTGGTTATAATATTCCAGGCGACAGGCACCGAGATATTTTTTTACGGAATCTATACCTGAAATCCAGAGTATTATGGTCGCTAGGTCAAAATATTTTAATCCGGATATGATCTTCCTAATTTTCATTGATTCGTTCCAAAATAACTAAGAAAAGATACTAAGTTGTATGACATTTCTTTGCCACGACAACAATATTTAAATACAGGTCTTTGTTCTTCGGCAACAAGCGAGACAGTACGACACCTATGCAATTTGACGGGGAAATAAAAAATGGTATACAAAATTTTTGTAACAATTTTAATTTGGGAAACAACTTTTTATAAAAATAATTGTTCCATATTTGAAAAACAGTCTCAATGTACCCGGTAGTTTTAAATAGCTCTAAAACAATAAAACCATGTGTTTCCAAAGTATGTCTGATACCAAAACTTGTATATCTCCCGAAGTCATGTGGTTGCTCATGCTCTTCCTATACAAATGGCAATGTTAAGAGAAGGTAGCCGTCAGGTTTTAAAATACGGTTGAGCTCCTTCACTATGTCTGCAAGATTGAAAACATGTTCAAACACTTCAATACTTAAGATACTATCAAATGAATTATTTTTAAAAGGAATAGTTATCCCATCATAATATAAATCAATTCTTTCCTTGGAATGATCATGTCCGCGTTGATATATTTCTATTCCAATAAAAATTTTGGGATTAAACAAATGTTCATAGGAACGGTTACCACAGCCAAAATCCAAGACTTTTCCACTAAGATACCGGCTGTTTTTACGCAAACCTTTGATTAATCCTTTTTTAACAAAGTAGTATGGATTGAGAAAAATTGATAAAATACCGGGATCCAGAGCCTCTTTTTTTAATTTTTTCAAAATATTTATGCGCATAATGTGATTAGCCTAATTAGTCAGAAATGATTCAAAATTATCCACACAATCGTCCCATGAGTACAGACTTATGGTTGAAATCGCCTCCTTGACTAGTGGATGGATATTAAGAGGTTTGTCTAATAAATTTTTTATTATTTCAATCATTTTTTTACGGTCGCCGGGATTGGTCAGTAAGCCGTTTTGGGGGTGTCTTATAAATTCCATAAGTCCCTTATTTCGATAAGCTACAATCGCACAGCCGCACGCCATAGCCTCCATGACTGGTAAGCCCCAGCCTTCCCAGTAACTGGTGTGCAGGAAGATTTTTGTTGAATTGTACAATTTTCGGAGCGTATCAATGTCCGGTCTGATATGAACATCAACCCAGGCTGGTATGCAATGGTATGGTCTGCGGGACGAAATTAGAATTGCCGTTAATTTTGGAAATTTTTTCTTTAACTCTTTTAAAATATAAAGCGTGTCTCCGGCACCTTTGATTTTTGCCGGATGATAGACGACTGCCAGATCTGTGGAACGCTCGATATATTCCTGCTCGAGATAGAATTCATTGGCGTTGACCGCGTTACCAAGCGGTCCGTAAGCGGTCTCATTCAGGGCTTGAAATTCGTCAATTATCCAGCCGGATATGGCGATTTTCTTCAAAGGCAGATGGTAGGTCTTCAGCACTGCCTGTCGGTTTTTGAAATAGGTCTCGAAGCTCTGTAGGAGGTAAAATTTGCGTCCCTTTTCAGCCGCTAAATGACAAACAGGTTCGGCGGTCTGCCACCCAACGGCGATGACTGCGTCGGCGTCGGGCAGATATTTATCGCAGATTTTATTCACGGTTAGAACCACTACTTCCGGAATCGGCGTGTAGTAAAGTTCCGGACGGTTACCGGTTACCCGGTCGTAAGACCGAATCAAAGATTTTTTCAGCCTGTAGAGCAGATTCGTCTGCAAACGGAGCGGATAAATCAGAGTGACCTGATGCCCCCGTTCAGCCAGCCGGTTGGCGTATTCATGCACCACCTTGACGCCCCCCATGGGCACGGTAATAAATCCCGGTAAGACGAAAGTAATGCGCATGGTTACAGATTCACTCCGATTTCATGGTAATAATCATACAGCCGCCGAACGACATTGCGGTAGTCGTGATATTTTTCAACCCAGTGCCGACCCTCCGCACCCTTTTGCATGATTAAATCTGGATTTTCAATAAAGTGGCGCAGCACCTCTTTGATGTTGTCCGGTCGGATATTGATAAACGGGTGATCGGGAATAAATTTTTCATACGTATCATTCAAATATGTGGCGCTGGCGACGCCCATGGAGAGCGCTTCCAGCGAATTCATTCCATAGCCCCAGGTCAGTTCACCAACGTGATCAATGAACAGATCAGACCGGCGTTTTATCTCGATCACTTTTTCATGGGGTTGGTTTTCGAGGAGAATGAATCGTATCCCATGACTCTTTTCCAGCTCTTTACAAGTCCGGATGATCAAATCGGAGCCTTTGATGATGCGGTTGGTGGTGGCATGGCAGATGGTCAGCGGTTTATTGAGAGACTGTTTGGTATTAAAGGCTTTAACGTCATAAGGCAGAAAGAGGTATTTAAGATTGGGGTGCATGTAGACCAGATCGAGTTCGTTGGTCAGATTCAGGTCGCTGATCTTATCCAAATCCGGAATGACGCCGCGGTTGCGCAGGTCCTGACCATGATAATGGCAGATGATTTTTTTACCCTTTGCTTTCATTTTTTGGGCAAACTCGGCATTGCGGTAAAAATCTAAACCCCATTCGAAGTGATAGATATCGAAGTTTTCCAGGTCAAAATCATGGATGGCGCGGCTGATTTTCGGTTTCCAGACCAGTTCCCGCAGCCGCCAGATGGATTTCTGCCAGGTGGGTGGATTCCAGACCGGCGGATAGCCTTCAAGGTTTGTATGAGATTCGCGTCCCTCTGTTTGACGAACCATCCAGCGCCGCATGCCGATATACCACGGTTTGGAGGCAATCAGCGGCAGGTTCAGCAGGATGTCCTCTTCATATCCGGCGGCGGTTTTATAGAAGGTCACGAAGCGACAATAGTGCCCGTTCAACTCGTGGGCTTTTTTCCAGTAGGAGAGAATCCCCACTGTATTTTCGGGTGATATATAGAGAATTTTCAGCATTTCAGTAATGTTTCATAAATGGCGAAAAGCCGTTTTTCCATGACTGCCCAATTGTATTTTTCCCGGACAATGCGATGACCGTTCATCCCCATCTCAACCCGCTTTTCAGGATGAGCCAAGAGATTATTTAATACCCGGGCGATATTTTCAGGAGTCACCGGATCCACGATTGCACCGGCGCCGCTGCGCTCCACATAATACTCGATGGACGGTACCCGGCAGCCCAGCACCGGAATTCCCATCGCCATGAATTCAAAGGGTTTAATCTGCAGCGAGTGCCGGAACGATTTGTTGGGGGTCAGGGCTGAGATGCCGATGCAGGCGGGTGCTAAGAGAGCCGGAACCGACTCATAGGGAATCGGCTGGCGGAGCTCTACCACATCCTGTAACCGGTATTTCCGAATAATGTCCTTCAGTACGGCGGCATATTCCCCGGATGCCCTGCCGACGATGAGCAGTTTGGCGTCGGGAAAGCGGGACTTGACGAATTGCATTGCCTGAATCATCAATTCGATTTTCCGGGCGGGGACCAGCTGCCCGTGATACAGGATCAGCGGATTCTTTTTACGCCCGACGTCCGTATTTTGTCCGCTCCAGAATGAGATATCCGGGTAGTTGTAGAGTTTGGCAAAGCGCTTTTTAAATGGATGAAACCAGGGTGCAATAAAAATTGTTGCGACGATATAGTCCATGAACGCCGCACAGATCAGCTCCAGCGCATGCGCCAGAAAACCGGGGATGACGGTAATCCATTTTGAGTGACGCGAGAAATCAATAAAGTACCAGAAGATGGTTTCATGGGCGTCGTAGATGACTTTGCGTTTGTACTTGAATTTCAAAAACAGTGCAAAGGGCAGGAATTCGAATTCATGGAAATGGTATAAATCAGCCTTTTCGTTTTTTGCCAATTGATAAGCCAGATAGGGAGTTTTCAAAACGCCGGCTTTTTGAAACGATTTGTATTTCACACCGTATTGCGGGTCCGGCGGCGGATATTCGGGCGCAATCACAGTAATGTTCGAATATTTTTTCTTCAGGGACAGAATCTCCTTGTAAAATATCCGGTCGTCGGTGGGCTGGTGCCCGAGGGTAACATGACAGATTGAGCGCTTCGGTATCATGGATTTCATTTAAAAAGGGAACAGCGATTTCAAGCTTTTCAGTTCGCTTTTATTAAAAAAACCGAACATGTACAACACCAGCGGAAAGACCACAATCATACCAATTCTTAGCAGCCCGCTGATGTCCAGGAAGTACCTGGAAAAACCAACGACAAGAGCCAGGATGAGGATCATGAAAAAGCGGAAATAATCGTAAGGAACTTTGAAAAACTTCTGGGAAATAAAGTGAGTTGCGGCTGCCTGAATGATGTATCCGATCAGCGATGCGACAGCTGATCCCACAATGCCCCAGAGAGGGATCAAGACCAGATTGGCAGCGATATTTACGACAGCAGCGACGACGGTGATATATGCCATAAAGCGGGTTTTCTTTTCAAAATAGATACCCGGGAGGAAGATCAGATTGATACCCTGAAAAACATAGCCCAGCAGAATCCAGGGGATCATCGGCTCACAGGCGGTATACTGCGGACCAATCAGGTAGACACCGCCGATATGGAAACGGACAATTTCCGGCATAAACAGGGTCAGGATTATCCAGAAAGTCAGGGCGACCAGGGAAAAATATTTCAGAATTCTGGTGAAGAGAATTTTCGATTCATCGCCGGGTCCGGCTTTCAGGAAAAAGGGCTGCCAGGCATAGAAAAAAGCCGTCGAGAGGAGTAACATGAAAATCCCCAATTTATACCCGGCGCTGAAAATACCAACCGCTGCCAGACCGAGATAGGCTTCCACGATATAGCGGTTCATCATTTCCATCGCGGCGGTTGCCAGTCCTACCGGAATAAAGGGCAACCCAAACAACAACAGTTCGGATGCCAGCGAGCCATCGAAGGTTTTCCGAATCCGAGACAACAGAAGCAGGTAGAGGATCGCCGCGGTTGCCGCGGAAGCGATGATATTGCTCTGAAAAATGCCGATAACACCCACTTTCCGGATTGCTACCAGATAAATGTTCAGCCCCAGGGTGATCAGGACATTGATTAAGCGGACACCCAGAAAAGTAAAAGGTTTGCTCTCCGTGCGAAGCAGTGCGAAGGGAACCCGGGCGATACAGTCGAAAAACAGAATCGCAGCGGCGTAGATAATAAATAGCTCTTTGTTTGAACCGGGCAATAACAGACCGGCGATGGGTCGGCGGGTCAGCCAGATCAGCAATGAGAGGACACAGCTGCTCAGCAGCGCCATCCAGGCAGCCGTGGAGAGAACGCTTTCGCGTCGGTTTTGATACTCTTCATCCTCATAGTAACGCATAAAGGCGGAATCGAGACCGTAGTTATAGATGTGATTCAGAAAAGCCGTAAAGGCAAAGACGAGAATCGCCAGTCCGTAATCAGCCGGCGCCAGGATATTTGTATAAACCGGCAGGAGCAGGAAAGTAATAAAGCGGGTCGCTACGGTGCCGAATCCATAGACAATGGTCTGTTTGGTAAGGGAGCGGATATTTGCCGCCATTATCTTGCCCGATCTATAGTCGTTTTTCCATGGCTTTACGGATCATGTTGCGGCTGCCGAAGTGCTCTTTAAAGAGGATCAGCGATTTACTGGGGGTCAACGGATTCTCGGCTAAGGGCAGTTGCGAAACACCGAAATCGAGAAAGCGGAAGCCTGCGCTGTGTGCCCAGCGCATGGTTTCCCAGATTTGCAGCGACGCCGGCTGTAATTCCGGATGACTGTCGTCTACCATATTGTAAAAAATGATCACCACCCGGTCGTTGGCGGTAAAATTCAGAGTGCCGCCGATGGGTTTGTTTTGATAATAACACATCAGCAGATTCAGCTGCCCGGGGAAAAGCTGGTCGAGTTTTTTCAATTCCTCCAGAGAATGGGTAGGCTGGACGCCATGCTTGGCTTTATTACGGACCAGAATCGGATAGTATTCATCGTAGTTTTTATTCCACTCCAGTCGCAGATCGGGATTTTCCGGCAGGTTGCGGATATAACGGCGTTTGCGTTTGTTGATACGGTTGAGTAGGTCTTCTGCGGTTCCGCTCAGTTCGATGAAGCTGGAGATATAGGTTTCGATGGTGGCGAATTGTCTCCAAAGCAGTGCATATTCCAGCGTTTCGTCGTAATGTTTAAAGTAGAGCACCGGTGTGGGCACGAAGAAGATTCGCCGGAACTGCCGAGTTCGGCAATAGGATTCAAAAATTTCCAGAATCCGGTCGGCGTCGCCATAGCCCAAAACCCCGGTTACAAAGCCGCCGTAGCTGGCACCCGGATGAGAGTGCAGTACCTTTTCACCGTCAATGGTCCGCTCGGCAGCCGGAAAGAGTGCGATAATGCGGTTTTTCTTTTTAATGATCAATGAATGATCATTAAATGTCCGACCGATATGGTAGGTTAAAAATTTACGATAGTGAAACAGATTGCCGTTATTCGATTCTCTGACGAAACGGTCCCACTCTTTCTGATGATCCCGGGTGTAGCGAAATATCTGCACGAAAATCCTCTCCTTGCGTTGCTGCGGAAATTAACGCTTATCTGGTTGAATTACAAACGGTGGTAATTCTGCTGGTAATGCCGGCACTGGACCAAGTTCGGCGGGCTGAGAACCTTGTAATCTTTAACGTTTGATGGGGAGATCAATCAGTTTGGCGGAGACACCTGCCAGCAGATTCAGTTTACGGACGAGTTCCTTATGCTTTTCGGCGTCGCCGACCATTTCCAGAATAATGGAGCCGACATCGGAACATTCATCGAGAACACCCTCGTGCAGTCCCAGGCGGGTTTTAATCAGGCAGCCCCACTCGGTCAGAATTTTCTGAACGGTAACCGCCTCGTTTTGGCGTTTGTTGACAACGATAATGACGAAACTTTTCATGTTTACTAACTCCGGGTTTTATTGTTTGCTCGCCGCCTCGACCAGTTTCCGGATCGGTGCCACAACCATCAGTTCCACCTGACCGCGGGGCTGTTTGGCTCTTTCAAAGAGTTGTTCCGCCGCCAGTTGCCTTTTTTTGAGGGGTCTGTTTTTTGCCAGAGCCCGGGCGGCATCGAGACCCAGTTCAGCCAGCTCCTGCAGGTCTGCGGACATGGTTTCAATTTCCTGAATTATTGGTGAGACGTTGATTATTTCCAGCAATTGTTGATGATTTTTCTGCCAGATGGAAAGTTGCAGAATTAATTCGGCTGCGTCGGGATTTTTTGGATCGTTGAGATAGGCGTCCACCAAATCTGCAAAGTGGCGGGCGGTCATGGATTCCGGACGGGCGGCATCAACCACCCGGGTGTAGGGCGAGTAGGAGGTGTAGGTTTTGCCCTGGCGGTGGCGGGTATAGATTTTCACCGGCTCCACCACATTGACGAAAGTTTTTAAGGGAGAAATGTCGTGATTATTGGTCAGGCGCCGCAGCATCATGTCATAGTTTTTAATATGCAATAAACCCAGCTCCTCCAGGCGGAAGCTGGTGTATTCCAGTCGGCGGTACATATCCCGGACATCGTTGACGGACCCAGATGACCAGAGCCGCTCGGCAATGGCGGCGGTACGCGGCCAGATGCGGGAATCCACAGTCTCATGGGTAACCAGTTCGCTCCAGCTGGTGGCTTCGCCGCCCAGAATCCGTTTCTGCTCATCTGGCGAAAGCGGTGTGTCGGCAGGAATCGGGTCGTTCAAATAGTGATATTCGGCGGGCTGGATCAGGTCAATATAGTAGCCGTTGGAGAGGATACCCATATAGCCTTTTTGAGCCGATTCGTTCAGTGATTGGCGACCACGCCAGGAGTGAATCACGAAGTCGGTGGGCAGTCCCGGCTGAAAAATTTCGTCCCAACCGATCATTTTTTTGTTGTATTTGGTGAGAATTTTCAGAATACGCTTGTTGAAATGGGCTTGCAGCATATGATTGTCGGGAATGTTATTGTTCCGCATGAACTGCTGGATTTCAGGATTGGCGTCCCAGTGCTTGCCGTTATTTTCGTCGCCGCCGATATGCATATAATCGTCTGGAAAGAGAGCCGCCATCTCGGCGAAAAATTTATCCAGGAATTCATAGGTAAATTCATTTGCCGGATTCATGGTGGGGTCTTTGATACCCCAGCCGCGCTCAATGGTGTAGGGACCCGGTGCGCTGGCGAGTTCGGGGTAGGCGACCAGCCAGCTGGTGGCGTGTGCCGGGACATCGAATTCTGGGACTACCCGGATGCCGCGCTCGGCGGCATAATCTAGGATTTCTTTAATCTGACATTGGGTGTAATAAAAGCCGTCGGAGCCCAATTCGTGCAGTTTCGGCCAGGTGTGGCATTCGACCCGGAAGCCCTGATCGTCGGCGAGATGCCAGTGCAGGACATTCATTTTAACTGCCGCCATACCGTCCAGATTACGTTTAATAACCTCCACCGACATGAAATGGCGGCTGACATCTATCAGCAGACCGCGCCAGGGAAAACGGGGGCGGTCGTTGATAATGCAATTGGGAAAATAATAGCCCTCTTTGTCAACGGAGAGGAGCTGGAGCAGGGTCTCCAGCCCGCGCAGGGCACCTATATCCGTGGGTGCAGAAAGAGAGATCAGTGTATCACTGACAGCCAGGGCATAGGATTCGTCCTCAAACAGTTCGATTTTTCCGGGCCTGGTTACAGTGATGATCAACTGCGGGTTTTCCGGCTGTGTGGCGGCGGTAATGAAATCCTGCGGCAGGAAGAGACCGGTCCGACCGGCGAGACGGCGCAACGCCCGGGTAGCTGCCTTGTAAAGACGCCGGCCGGCGGGACCAGTAACCTTCAGGGTAAAGGTCTCATCGAGGCGAAAACGACCTTCCAGAAGGTGAATCTCTTGCGGCACCGGCATCAGATTAAGGGTTTTTTGCGGGCTGGCAAACAGGAAATTCACTGAACATAATATAGTTAGATACAGGTTAATTTTCCGACATTTTTGCATCTTCATATCTCCCTTATTTAAAACATGCGATCCCAGGGCGGCAGCAGGATGGGTTTTTGCTTCAGGATCGCCAGCGTTGCGTCCGGTAAGAACTGTTTCAGGACTACCAGTCTGAACATATATTCATCGAACCATGCATCGGTCATTGTCAAATATCCCTGATGACCCGCCTGCGGTCCCCAGCTGTTTTCCAGCAGCCACTTGGTCACGCTGCCCGTTGCACTGGTATCCAGTCCGATCAGGTTCATCCCGTGAGTGGAGCCGCTTTCGTAGGTTAATATCCGCTGCTCTTTGGTCATTGCAAACGAGACTCCATAAATGGACTCATAGTCAAAAAGGTCCAGCGCTAAAAGACCCCGCTCTCTGTCGAGCTGCTTGCCAACATCACAGGAGAAATACATTGGTTCATTAGCCAAAAGGGAACGTCTGGCAGCCGCTTTGATCTCTGCCACCGGAAGATTGATAAAGGTCCAATTGGGACCTTCGAAGCAGTTGCGATCGTATTTGATTTCATAAAGGTGGTAATACTCTTTACTCGGATCGTCCATGAGCATGACGTAATCGTCCAGTTTGGTGCCGACGACTTCCGCATAAAAACTTTGAGGTGTAAAAACTCCGGCATTGATCAGGTTGTCGTTTTTATCAGTATACCGCCAGCTGAATTCGGTTGGTGGTGTACCCATGGAAATGACCAAAATGCGGTAAATTTCAGCCAGCATGGCGGGCTTCTGACGGCGGATATAGTTTTCCTTTTTCCCGGCGGCATGCCACTGGCGGATCTGCATTCCCTGAGCGCGCAATTTGCGACGGATCAGCCGGCTCATCATGCGGGTGTTTTCGCTGTTATAGCTCTCTTTCATAGCCTCTTTGGGGACGACGCCGTATTTGGTGACAAGGCATGGCATCATGCTCCAGACGCCACCGTCACCGATGGGATTCTGGAAAAGCCATTGGACCTCCCGATCATCAATGTCCATGTCCCGGGTGCTGATTACGGCTTCGAGAAAGAGATTGGCTTTTTCCAGCTGATCCCAAAAGAAAAGGTAACTTTGAGAAAACTCAAAATCTTTCAAATTGTACTGTTCAATGACCTTCGGGCGGAGCACATTCAGCGCCGTGAAGAGCCAGCAGCGTCCCGAGGATTTCTGATCGGTGATGGAGGGTACCGGGATTTTATGGGCAAAGTGGTGGTCGCTTTGATTGATCAGTTCCCGATTCAGGGCGAGTGAACGGACGTCGTTATTGGAGACGGCGTTTTGCATAGCGCGGGTCTGATTATCGAAGGTCAGGGTAGACTGGATCGTATTGAGCAGTTCGACCGAAATATGCTCGGTTTGAGCGGTCAGGTTAAGAAATCCGACAATGACGAGGCTGATACACAGTGTCATAAATTGCTTCAAATTTACCTCTTACAGTTTTTCAAATTTTTCACGAAGTCGCCGAAATGCCTTTTGGCTTTCTTCAATAATTATTTCCCTGTCAATCGTTAGAAAGGAGTCTTCATTGTAGATAAATTTACCATCGATCACGACCATTTTAGCGGACGTTGACGGCAGCCCGAAAAAGAGATGCTGGTGATAATTTTCCTCCGTTATTGACGAAACAGGGACATAATCGAAAACGACAATATCCGCCGCAGAACCCGGTTCAATGATGCCCGGTTTATCCGGAAAAAAGAGTTCGGCGAAACGGTTATTTCCGCGGATTAGTTTTTCGAGCCGGGTAAAGATTTCCGCTGAATCTATCCCTTTTTGAGTTAAAATAGTCAAGAGGTTCTGAAGGTTTCGGAGAATTCCACCGGGTTGTCCGGCGGTGCCAATGCCGACATTGATTTCAGGCGAGGACAGAAAAGAATAATCGCCGGAGAAAATAGCAGTTATGACGAATGTGGCGCCGGTATTTTGGAGAATTTCAAGGCTTTGATCACCGGGAATAACCGGTCCGGCAAGCGCCGTTTTGGCGTTGAGCAGCTGCAAGGAATCCAGTCGTTTGATATCATCGTCGGAGGCAATTTCGATCTGCAATCCGGTCTCGCCATCAGCTATGCTTGCCTTAATTAGGGACAGGGCTTTATCGGAAAGTCGCCCGGTACATTGAATACCGGGTATTGTCCGCACGAACGGGTTGTCCGACAACTCTTTCTTCGCCTGCTGGTTTTCTGCCAGGGTGCGACTGAAAATATCGTCACCGAGTCGCCCGGATATTTCGCAGCTGAGTACGGCTCGGAATCCGGCGCGGGTTACCACCGCGGCAATATTGCTCAAGGTATTTGATATCTGGAGTGGCGTAGAGTGCCAATCGAATAGTGTGGTGGTTCCCTGTTTAATAGCCTCCATGATGTCGAGGAGGGTTGCCAGCTGGATTGTATCTTCGTCCAGGCATTGGTCATATTTCCACCAGAAGTGTTCCTGTTGTTTCCGACTGAAATCGTTGGGGTGGTAAGCGGGCAAGCCTAAACCGAATGCGCGGTAAAAATGATTCCGCAGGTTGATAAAACCGGGTGTAATGAGGGACCCCTGTGTATCGTAAACCTCGATGTCCACGCTTTTGGGAATCTGGGTAAAAACCGTCTCCTCTGTACCGGCGGCTGCAATTTTGCTTTCTGACACATAGACGGCGCCGTCTGCGTAGACATTGCCTTTTCCATCATAGAGCGGTCCGCCATAGATGACCAGCGGTTTCGGTGTCGTTTTTTTAGAAGTGACAGCTTGCTCCGGATTGACAGGTGTCATGATTGGTCCTATTAAAAATTTACCCGGTCAATTTCACGGTTTTCGTCAATCTCGGCATGAATTTTACAGCGCTCTGTCGGTTCGGTGCCCCGGATAAATATTTCGGTTTCAATCGGGCAGTATTCAGCCGGCAGTAGTTTCGTCTCTTTGCATATTTTCGCGTCAATAACATTAGCCGGGCGCTCGAAGGGACAATCTTTCCAGTCTTTGGCTTTATGGGCATCCCGCATAAAGCGCGCCCAGATTGGCAGTGCGGCTTTGGCGCCGGTCTCATTGGGACCGAGCGAAACAGCCGGATTATCAACGCCGACATAGACTCCGGCAACCATATAGGGCGTGTAGCCGACAAACCAGGCATCGCTGGCGTCATTGGTTGTTCCGGTTTTGCCGCCGGCAGTATGGCGGAAACCGTATTTCCAGCTGGCGCTGCCGCCGGTTCCGGACTTTATGTTGGTGACAAGCAGGTCGGTTACGAGGTAGGCAACTTCCTCACTGAAGACATATTCCTGGCGCGGTGAATAGCTGGCGATTGTATTGCCGTAACGGTCTTTGATATGGGTTACCGCGATCGGCTCGACCCAGACACCGTGATTGGCAAAAATACCGTAAGCGGCAGTAATTTCCTGCGGAATTACCGCGGCGGTTCCGAGTGCGATGGCGTCAACGGCAGGGATATAGGTGGTCAGGTGCATCCGCTGGGCTGTTTCGACGACCGATTTAGGGGAAATCAGCTCCTGCACGACCCGCGCGGCTACCAAATTAAGTGAACGTCTTATGCCTTCCCGAAAGGTTGTCGGTCCGCCGGTGGAAAAATCAAAGTTGTGGGGACGCCAGACCTTGCCATCATCCAGATAGACGACGATTGGCTGATTGAGCAGCTGGGTCGTGACCGGAAAACCATTATCAATAGCCGTGGCATATACAATCGGTTTAAAAACGGAGCCGGGTTGACGTTTAGCCTGGGTTGCCCGGTTAAATTGGGACAGATTAAAATCGCGTCCGCCGATCATCGCCAGGATATGTCCCGTGGAGGGTTCCAGTGCGATCAGCGCTCCCTCCACCGCCAGCGAGTAACGCAGGGACGGCTCCATGGGGATTTCACCCCGGATCATCGCCTGCACCTGTTCAATGCTGATGGTGGAATCTTTGCTAATGATTGTCTCGATGGTTTTCGGATTAGCCAGAAGGCGTTGATTCAGAATTTTTTGCTGGACGGTGAGATGGCGCTGAAAAGCCGAGTCAGCGATGGCTTGAATCCGGGTGTCCAGGGTGGTATAAACGGATAGCCCGTCGCGGTAAATGTCAACTCCCAGCTTGTCACCTTCCTGTTGCAGCCAGCGTCTGACCTGCTCGACGAAATAGGGTGCGATAGTCGGCGCCGGATCGGGTTGCTGAACTTGAATCGGCGCATTACGGTAGAGGGCATACTCTTCACGGGACAGATATCCGAGCTCCATCATCCGGTAGAGCACCAGGTTGCGACGCTGATAGGCGCTGACCGGATTGTTAATCGGGGAATAGCGCCGGGTATTTTGGATAATACCAGCCAGCAAGGCACATTCATCAACAGTCAGATTTTCGGAAGTTTTGTTAAAATAGCGTTTGGCGGCGGCTTGAATGCCGTAGACACCGTTGCCCATCCAGCTGTGATTGATGTACATTTCGGCGATTTCAGATTTGCTGTACATTCTCTCGATCTGCAGAGCCGTTAACAGCTCTTTGATCTTTCGCGAATAGGTTTTTTCGAAGCCGATAGTATCGTATAAAATCCGGGCGAGCTGCTGGGTTAGGGTGCTGGCGCCCTGAAGTTGTCTTGGGTAGAGAATATTCAGTATGACTGCCCGACTGAAATCCCGCAGACTCAGCCCCCAATGCCGATTAAAGCGTGCATCTTCAATGGCAATAACCGCCGCGACCATCGTTGATGGGATTTTATCCATCGTGATGTAAATTCGATGTTGGGTAAACAGTTCGTGCAACACCTCTCCCTCGGCAGAATAGATACGGGTGACAAGCTCAGGGGCGATATTCTGAAGTTGTTCGATGGAGGGCAAGTCCTGAGAGGAGTGGGACAGAATACCCAGGGCGGCGAAAGAACCGATTACATAAATTACCACTGTATACAGAATCGCTGCTTTCCAGCTGAGGATTTTTTTATGTCGGTCTGCGCGTCCCATGGTGGTGGAAATATTACGGTTTTTCCGGTTTTTTTACAATGATAATGATGACATGTGACAGAACTGTTTTTATACGGAAGTTCTTATTTTATGTTTCAGCGCTGCCGATTGCGGCGATTAAATCGAGCATATAATTGGAGTAGGACTCTTTGATCTCATCAGCTGTTGCCTGAACTTCGGCATGTGTCAACGGGGTGGTGCTGAGTCCGGCAGCCAGGTTTGTGACAAGGCTGATACCGAGAATATTCAGACCGAGGTACGCTCCCATTATGAGTTCGGGAACCGTTGACATACCCACGACATCGGCGCCGAGTGCGCGGATAATTTCCACTTCAGCGTGGGTCTCATAGCTCGGACCGCATGTCCAGCAGTAGCTGCCCTTATGGAGCGCAATACCGGTCTCTTTGGCAATCCGGCGGGCAATTTGTGCCAGCCTTTTACTGAAGAAAGTACGGGGATATTGATTTTTAGGCAGCACATCTATTTGCGTAAAATTGACAAAGTCATTAAGCAATACCAAGTCTCCGGGCTTTAAGACCGGATTAATGCCACCGGCGGCATTGGTCAGAATCAGATGTTTAATGCCGAGCCGGGCTAATAATTGGACATAATAGGTAACCTCAGCCAGGGATTTCCCCTCGTAATAATGGGAGCGTCCCTGAATAGCGAGCACGGCAGTGTTATGAGCATTCCCGAAAATCAGCCGACCCTCGTGCCCCTGAACAGTAGGGCTGGGGAAATGCGGGATGTCACGGCTATTCAATATTACGGGGGTTTTTAGATTGCTGGCAAAATAGCCCAAACCGGAACCCAATACGACGGCTATCGCCGGAATCCGAACCGGAAACGAGCGGATATATGTTTCCGATTCCTGCAGGAACGCTTCATTGGCGAAGGGATTCATAGATATTCTCAATTTGATTCAAAGGTTACCCGTCAAGTTATCGAGAATCGGCGTAGGAGGCAATAAAGAAATGGTAAAAATATTTTACGTTGGGCTGTTTTCTTATGATGAATTTCTGGGTTAGTAATGTTAACTTATAATCACTTTAAAAAAATAATTGAAGAGAAATTTATGAAAACTGGCTGGACTTTTTTATGTGTGACGATTGTGATAGCCGTATTGCTCAGCAGCGTCTGCAACAAGCCGCGACAGGTTCTGCCCGGTATTGAGGTATTGCTGGCTGGACGCACCGATTTTCTTAAGGGCAAACGGGTCGGGCTGATTACCAATCAGTCGGGCGTCAATGCGGCGCTGCAATCAACGGTGGACCTGCTGTATAATCACTCGGATGTCAACCTGGTGGCACTCTTCGGACCGGAGCACGGCGTCCGCGGTGATGTCACGGCTGGCGTTAAAGTGGACGATTTTCGCGACCCGCAAACCGGAATTCCGGTCTACAGTCTTTACGGGAAAAATCGAAAACCGACTCCGGAAATGCTCGCGCAGCTGGATGTGTTAATCTATGATCTCCAGGATATAGGCTCACGCGCCTATACCTACATCTACACCATGGCGCTCAGCATGCAGGCTGCCGCCGAACAGAGAAAACAGTTTGTAGTTTTAGACCGCCCGAATCCGCTGGGTGGCAATCTGATTGAGGGACCGGTGCTGGATCCGGCTTTCAGCTCCGGTATCGGGCTCTATCCGATTCCTTTTGTCTACGGTATGACCGTTGGAGAACTGGCGCAGTATTTTAATCATGAATTCGATATTCATGTTGATCTGACGGTTATTCCAATGAAAAACTGGCAAAGGGATATGATTGGAGCTGAAACCGGACTGGAATGGGTCATTACATCGCCCCATATTCCACATGTTAAAACGGCTCTGTTCTGTGCGGCGACGGGCTGTATCGGGGAACTGCATACTGTTGATATCGGAATAGGTTATACGCTGCCCTTTGAATTGATTGGCGCAGAATGGATGAATGCCAATGAGCTGAGCCGGGAGTTGAATTCCTATCAACTGCCGGGTGTCTATTTTCGCCCGATGTACTATAAACCGTACTACTATACCCGCCAGGGAGCCCAGCTGCAGGGCGTCCAGATTCACATCACCGCCGCGAAACACTTTCTACCCATGCGAACCCAGATAATGATCCTGCAGGCGATCCAGAAGCTGTATCCGGAACAGCCGATTTACAGCACCGAACGGATCGGTATGTTTTTAAAAGCCATGGGGACAGATCAGGTTCACTCGCAAATACTGGCGGGTAAATCAGCCGACGAGATCATTGAACAGTGGCAGGACCAGCTGACCGAATTTAAAGAAAATCGAAAGAAGTATTTAATCTATTGAAACCGGCAACTGCCGGTGAATCAGGTGGCTCAGGTAAAACCGCTGGGGCCGCAGCCTGCACCTGAACCGGACGAACGGCTGCTCCCACCGATTGATGGTGCCGACATACGCCGAATGGATTCCTTATGACCGCAGGCAGGGCATTGAATTTCCGAATCGGGCGTTGCGCTGGAAAGGACCAGCTCTTCAAAAACTTTCCCACAGTGTTTACATTCATAGTCAAAAACAGGCATCGGTTATCCTCTATTCAATTCCAGTTATTTGATTCTCAATCACCGTTACGGTTACAATGATAAATTAAACCCTGAATAGCGTTTTCGCAATCTCCACCAGCTGGGGCGGTCCGGCGATCAGTCCGCTGGGGATTACGGGATTTGCGGAGTTGTAGTGGATTCCCCGTAGGTTACGGGTGATGACTAATCCGCCGGCGTTGCGGACGATCAGGTCAGCGGCGCAGATATCCCATTCATGTTTCGACCGCAAACTGATGGTCAGGTCGCTGCGACTGGCGGCGGTGTGGACCAGCTTGGTGGCAATACTGCCGCTGACAAGAAATTTTTGAAATAAGTGGGCATAAGGTTGCCACAGCCCCGCTTGGGTTTCCGAACGGCTGACGCAGGCAGTTGCCTTTTCCAGATCACTTTGATGGCTGCACTGCAGACGCCTGCCGTTTAGGCGGGAGATGCCGTTGGACGCAGTGTATAGTTCATCGGTCACCGGATTGTAGATGATGCCGACAACCGGTTCCCGGTCAATTGTCAGGGCGATGGAGACGACAAATTCCGGTATTCCCCGGATAAATTCAAATGTGCCGTCCAGAGGGTCTACTATCCAAACCCGTTCTTTAGTCAGACGCCCGTGTGAATCCACACTCTCCTCGGAAAGCCAGCCGTCCTGAAGATATTTGGTCATAATTTGGTTCCGTATGAACGAGTCGGCTTCCAGATCGGCAGAGGTGACCGGGTTAGGCCGACCTTTATCCCGAATTTCATAATCACGCCGATAATATTTCAGGATGATTTGCCCCGCTTCAAAGGCGGTTGCCGTCGCCAGTTCCAGTTCGGGCTTCAGATTGGAAGACGGAATGGATTAGGCTCCTTCTGTTAAAATTTCCACGGGACAGCTGCAGAGCTCTTTGAACAGCCGGGCGTCTTCACTGGAGCCGACAATGCTGTTGTAGTGAATGGGCACTGCAATTTTGGGTTGAATTTTTTCCGCGGCTTCGGCGGCTTCCCGGGGATTCATGGTGTAAGTGCCGCCCACCGGCAGAAAAGCGACATCAACCTTGAGGTTTTTCATATCAGGAATGATGTCGGTATCGCCGGCGTGATAGTAGCGGGTGTTGTCAATGGTTACAATATAACCGACATTGTGAGCGCTTTTGGGGTGGAACTGCTTGTCCGTATTGTAAGCGGGAACGGCTTCAACAGTGATATCCGCGATGCGGATGGTTTCGCCGATTTTGATGTGGCGCAGATTGCCCGGCAGCGATTTTTTTACCGACTCTGGAATGACGATGACGGTGTCGGCAGTGCGAATTTTTTTAATATCGGGTTCCGAGAGATGATCGTAATGATCATGGGTGATCAGAATGATGTCGGCTTTTGGCGGAGTTCCCTTCAACTGATAGGGATCAATGTAAATAATTTTCGGCGCGGTGAACATCACCGTGGCGTGCCCTAGCCATTTGATTTTGGATAACATATTTACCTCCTATCGTTATTCATACTGCCATTATTTACAAAAAAAAGCCTGCTTTATCAAGAGTGTTTCTGTTTTAAATTGATTTTGGAACCCTTAACTTTGGGCGGTGTTTCTGATTTCGTTCAATAAATAAATAGATTAATCCGGGATAAATTTATGCGACATTCCAATGCAAAAGATTTTTTAATGGTGCTGACCATTCAACGAAATTTAAGAATAATTGTTGTGGTGGTCTTACTGAATCTGATGATTTTTATTCTGGGACGGCTGTATATTGATCCCTTTCTGTCCTGCCGCCCCTGCGTGGTCTGCGGACGTCCGGATACTCAACCGGTTGCCACCCTCTGGCAGTATGAGGTCAAAGTGATTCCCTACTGTAAAGATGTGAAATTGTGGTACTGCGACAGACATATCCGCAACGCTCCCGATATTGTCAAGGAGATTCCTTCGGGAAAAGACACGATCAGGAAGCGCTATATACAGGCTGTGATCGGAAGTGTGCTCTTGATGGCGACGCTTTTTTATGCGCTGGTACTGATGCGTTTCAATCTGCTTTACTTTTTCAGCAGCACCTTGATTATCGGGGCAGCCTTTCTGTTTGGCAAAATCACCTCCTCTTTGAGCCTGACGATTCTGTTTGGGTCTATTATCGCACTGCCCGGCTTGTTCTTTTATGTCTGGAATAAGCGGGGAAAAATCTGAACAGGTCGGTGGAGAGGGATTTAAATATATGGGATTAGTCGGTTAGCAGTGGAAGGATAAGCAGAGATGAACAGATACAGGATTGCAATAATTGGTGCCGGTTCGGTGGGGCTGGCGATCGCCCGGCGATTGTCTGCAACAGAAAAAGCGATTATTCTGCTGGAACGGCATGCGACTTTTGGACAGGACGCCTCGACACGCAACAGTGAGGTAATCCACGGCGGGATGTACTATCCCACCGATAGCCTGAAAGCGCGCCTCTGTGTGGCGGGCAACCGGTCGCTCTATGAGCTCTGCGACAGGTATGATGTTCCCCACCGCAAAACCGGAAAATTGATTATCGCCAACAGCTCTGCCGAACGGAATGAAATCGAAGACATTTACCGGCAGGGTGAGATCAATGGCGTGCCGAATCTGCGTCTGATTGACGTGTTGGAAATCCGGCGGCTGGAACCGCAGGTGCGGGCGCGCTGGGCGCTGCTCAGCCCGGAATCGGGAATTATGGATGCGGTAGCGCTAATGCGCTTTTTTGAGCAGGAAGCCATTGCAAACGGCGTTTCGGTGCGCTATAACCGTGAAGTGATTGGTCTGGAAAAGAGGGCCGGACTTTTTCGAATCACGATCCGGCGCTCAGACGGGGAGATAGAAGAAATCTTAGCCGAAGCAGTAATCAACGCCGCCGGTCTGTTTGCAGATAATGTGGCTGCCATGGCGGGTATTGATATTGTCAAAAACGGCTATAAAATTCACTGGGTCAAAGGCGAGTATTTCGATGTTGACCGGCGTCATAGCGGGAAAATGAGTCACCTGATCTATCCGACTCCCACACCGGTGAGTCTGGGAATTCACGTCCGCTTGCGGCTGGATGGTTCCTTTGCCCTGGGACCCAATGCAATTTATGTGGATGCGATCAATTACGACGTGGACCCAAAGCATCTGGATGATTTTTATCATGGCGCCAAAAGGTACCTGCCCTTTCTAAGCAAGACAGACCTGACTCCGGGCATTACCGGTATCCGGGCGAAATTGCAAACCCAGGGTGAGCCGGTCAGGGATTTTGTTATCCGCCACGAAGCGGATAAAGGTCTGCCGGGATTAATTAACCTGATCGGAATTGATTCGCCCGCCCTGACCGCCTGTCCGGCGATAGCCGAGGAGGTCGCCGGCATATATCTGAATTTGTAAAGCGGTTGGCTGTTTATTCGAGAGGCGTGCCTACTTTTTGAAACGCTTGCGCAGTACGTCAATTGAGGATAACAATACCGGACCGACAAACAGATCACCTAGCAGCGCAGTGAAGATGGCGATGCTGGCGAGAATCCCAAAGTCCATCAGAATTCTGGTATCTGAAAGAATAAAGATTAAAAATCCCGTCATTAGGATAAGCGAGGCAAAGATGAGTGCCCGCCCGACGCCGGTCAGGGCGGCGCGCATGGCGCGGTGGATGTCGCCGGTTTTCCGGTATTCATATTTAAAATGGGTGAAAAAGTGAATGGTATCGTCAACGACGATGCCGATGGCGACCGATGCAATAATCGCCGTCGCCATGTTCAGCCGGAAACCAGCCCACCCCATTAATCCCAGAATAAAGACAACCGGAAAGACATTTGGCAACAGGCTGAGCAATCCCAGCCGCAGTCCGAATATGATCAGCATCAGCAGCAAAATGATCGCAGAGGCGGTTCGCAGACTCGTGATTTGGGTAGCGATAATGCGCCGGGTCAGCTGATTTACCAGATAATCGAAACCGGTCTTGCGGACCCGATATTCAGTAAAATGATTGTCTGAAAAATCATCAATCAGGGCAAACAGCCGGTTACTTTCCTGATCATTCATCTGTTTGGTGATGATAGAAATGCGCGCCATACTGTAGTCATTGCTGATGTACTTTTCGATTTCGGTGCCGCCGGAAATTTCGTACATGAGCAGACATTGAGCGACGGCGTCCCGGGTTTCCGGAATACGGTAATAAGCATCCTCGTCACTGTTCAGGGCGCGATAGATCATTTTTAGGTAATCTGTGACAGAATAGGAAACCGAGACCCGCGGATGGGCAGCAATTTCCTGCTGGAATGCCTCAATTTCGGTCAGCAGGTCGGGATTCTTAAAGCAGTCCGGGATTCCTTCGATGATGATCTCGGTGCTGGAGACTCCGGACAGATGCCGGTCAAGGAATTGGGTGTCCTGATAGAGACGGGTGCCGGTTTTCAGGTATTCGATAATCGAACCTTCGATACGGATGCGGGGAATGCCCAGCGCCATTACGATGACTATGATGCCGAAAATTGCGCTGACCCACAGAGGATACCTTTCGTTCAGATCGGCGATTTTATTGAGCAGTGTGTGAGTAAGGTTGCTCTGCTTCGTGACGGAATCCGGTTTGGGCGGCGGGAACCGGAGCAATCCGGCGGGAATCAGGATAATGGACAGCAGGTAGGAACTCATGATACCGATGGCGGCAAAGATGCCCAGATCGGCAATGCCCGGAATAGAGCTGGTGACCAGTGAGCCGAAGCCGATTGCCGTGGTCAATGAGGTAAAAAAACAGGGCGTCCCGGCTTTCGTGAGACCTGCCAGAACGGCTGCTTTGCGATCCGGACGCTGCGCATATTCCAACCGGAATTGGCTGATCAGATGCACTGAATTCGCTATACCGATGATGGTTATCAGTGCAAAAAGGGTTGTAGATACGGGCGTGATCGGCGATTCACAATAGCCCTTTAGCCCGATTACCCAGACCAGTGCCAGAAAAACCGTTAGCAAGGGAGACAGGATAGCAAAAATATTGCGGAATATCAGCCATAAAAAGACCGCCGAGATTACCATTGATAAAGGAAAAAAGAGCCGGATATCGCGCTCCATCATTATCTCAATTGCTGCATTATTGATCAGTTCGCCACCCAGATGAAACTGTCGTCCGGTTCGCGCCGTTTCGGCAAGGAGCAAATTGCGGAGATTTGTATCCACTTCCTGGTTAAATTCGCTGAGACTTCTGGTGTCATCATCATTTTGCTCCAGGATCAACATGATTGCCACGCTGTGAAAATCCCGTGAAATCAGATTTCCGTAGACAAAGGGATGCCGCCGGATATTACTTATCACTTCAGTAACAGGGAGGTCATCATCAAACAGGGCACCGATCTCCAGCCCGTAATCGGTTCCGCTGATGTTTTCTACGGTGGTCAGGCTGAGGGCATCCCGGATATGGGGTAGCTTTGCCAGCGAGTCGGTCAAAAGCGACAGATAGCTCAGCTCGGACCCGGAGAACGGTGGGTTCCACTCGTAAGCTACCATCAGGAATTGACTTTCGTTGAAAGTGTCCTGGAAATCGCGATATTCGATCAGGACGGAGTCATTATCGTTAAACCAGGTGGAGACATCTTCGCTCATTTCCGTTCCGGGAATGTAACGGAGAAAAAAGGCGCCAGTCAGTCCGGCGATCAGCAGCAGCGGCAGCTGGAAGCGAAGGATGAAATTAGCGACTATACGCACTTTTAAACGATTCTATTTTAATGGAAAGGGTGCTGGAAACAGTACCAGCTCCGGACAAAAACGCTAACTTGGATATCGTTATTGTAATTAATCGGACGATTCGGTGGTAACGACATATGAAAGTGTGATATTGAATACAAACGGAGAGGATTCGCCGCCTACGATCAGGCAGTTTTCACCGGCGTGTAAAAGGGATTTATAACGAGATGTTTTTCTCCCGATCTGCTCATCATTCTCAATGGTTCCGAGACGGCTCCCGGTATCCAATATGTAGTATTCACCGTTGTAATTGTTGATCAGCAGATGATGTTTTGAGACAGTATAGGGCTCAGAATCCTGAATCAGCAGTCCGTTGTCCGACAGTGAATTTGCCTGATCAGCAACGCTGCGACCGATTTTAAAAGGGAAATTTTTAATCACAAAATCGGTATTATTCAGGAGCACCCGGGTCTTTTCGGTGACCCCCGCAATGGTCAGCATTCCGGGTAAATTTTCCTGACAATTGTCTGTTTTTTGAGGGGCATCCGCTGAAGTGCCGGGAGTTTTCGATCCGAAATCCCGGTTCCAGCGGGAGCACAGGCTGTGAGCCATCTGGTAGATTTCCTCTTTACATGAGGGCTTGCTGAGATAGAAAACGTCGTGTTCCAGGGCGTCCTGAATTTGAGCGATGGAGTGGTCATGATAACCGGTAATAATGACGATGAAGATCCGATCATCCAGTGTTCGGATCTCCCGGGCAGTTCGCAATCCATCCCAACCCGGACGCATGCGCATGTCAATAAAAGCAACCGCAAAGGGCTGGTTCAACATCAGCTGGCGCTTGACGATTTCATAGCCAGCCTGTCCATGCCCGGCGGTGTGACCACAAAGAATTTTGGGGTATCGGTGCGCTCCACTGCCAACTCCGGAGACAGAAAATCCTGGTACAAATTCAGCAAATTTTGATCGTCATCAATGATCAGTATACGTCTGTTCATTTCATACTCTGATTGTTCGTTAATCTCAACCGACGACATTTCACAATGAATCCCAGATCTCCCCCAATCAAATTGAAATATAATTGTGAGGCGAGATTTTAGCAATAGAAATGGTTATTGCCTGGCGCTTGCAAGATGATCTGTTTCAGGTCCGAAAAAGTTTGGCAACCACTTCGATATGAGGTGTATGTGGAAACATATCCAGCGGTTGAATCTGTTCAATGGCGTAGGATTTTCGTTCCACCAACGAGCGGATATCGCGCACCTGGGTAGCGGGATTGCAGGAGACATAGATCACCTTTTTGGGCGCGAGTTGGGCAACGGTGTCAACTAAACGGGGATGCATGCCGCTGCGCGGCGGATCAATGATCAGGACATCCGGAGCCGGCAAGGCGCTTAGCATTTCTGGATTTTCCCGGGACAATTTATCCAGATCGGCTTCGACGAACCGGGCATTTGCGATGTGGTTAAGTTCGGCATTGAAACGGGCGTCGGCGACAGCCGCCCTGATTATCTCGAAACCGATGACCTCTTTGGCATCCTGCGCCAGATAGAGGGCAATGCTGCCGGTCCCGCTGTAGAGGTCCCAAACCGTGTCGTTTTTCTCAACCCCTGCCAGTTCCCGGACAAGGCGGTAGAGTTTTTGCGCCATGTTGGTATTGGTCTGGAAAAAGGAAGCGGGTGAAATTTTAAAACTCAGACCGTCCAGTTTTTCTAAAAAATAACCCTTACCGTAGAGGAGGTGCTGTTTATCGCCGATGGTGGTTCCCGACCAGCCGCGGGCGACGGTATTGACAAAGCTGCCCAGATGGTTCAGTTGACTTGACAACTCGGTGATAAGCGGGTGAAAAATAACCGGATTGTCGCGGTTGGTGACGATATTGATCAGCAGCTCGCCGGAGCTGTGGGATTTGCGCAGTACCAGGTGGCGCAGGAAACCGGTATGCTGTTTTTGGTTGTGTGCCGAGAGGTGATTGGTTAGTGCGAATTCACGAACGGTGGCAAGAACGACGGCGGTCTCCTCCGGAGCGATCAGGCAGTCATTCAGGTCAATTGCTTTCCAGAAATTGCCTGCCGCCCGTAGCCCCAGGGCAAAATCTCGCGGTTTATGGTTTTCGAAACCGTCTATCAGCCAGCGCTGATCGGAAAAGGCGAACTCCATTTTATTGCGGTAGCGGAATATTTTCTCAGCCGGAATTGGTGGCAGTACTGGTACGGCACCGAGACCACCGAAGTGATGATAGAGGTCGGATACCTGTTTGTGCAGATAGTAAAGTTGAGCAGGATAATTGAGCTGCTGGTGCAGGCAGCCGCCACAGTGGTCAAAGTAGGGACAGGGCGGCTGCGTATATTCGGGGCTCTGGCGGATAATGTTCAGAATTTTGGCTTCGCCAAATCCGGGTTTGACCTTTGTAATGCGGGCATTGATCCGCTGACCGGGCAGGGCGTTTTCGACAAAAATGACAAAATTGTCAAGGTGCGCCAAGCCTTTCCCGCCATAAGCGAGCTCCTCGATGGACAGTTCGCTTTCCTGATGTTTTTTAACCGGTTTTTCCATCGGTGACTATTGTATCGGGAGTTGGATTGCGGGTAATTTATTGACCGAGACTGGGGTCCACCTCATCAATCTGGGAGGGGTCCATATTCTCCTCGGCGTATTTCAGGTACAATTTTTCCTTGACGAAGATTTTAAACAGCTCCGGGTCAATGTGTTTATCTTTAGCCATGAAACTCATGATTTTCATGGCTTCGGAGAGGGTTTTACCCTTTTTGTAGGGTCGGTCGCGGGCGGTGAGCGCCTCGAAAATATCCGCCAGCGCCATCATGCGTGCCTGGGGTGACAGCTGGTCTTCCTTGAGATGGTTGGGGTAGCCGGTTCCATCCAGTTTCTCGTGGTGACCGCCGGCATATTCGGGCACCCGGCGCAGTTTTTTCGGATAGGGCAGCTTTTCCAGCATCTTGATCGTCACCACAACATGGTTGTTGATAATATTGCGCTCTTCGTCGGTGAGGGTGCCGCGGGGGATGCACAGGTTGGTAACTTCGTTCTCGTCCAGCAGATCGCACACTTGGTTACCTATTTCAATCTTTTTCTCGGCGATGGCGCGAACCCGTTCCTGTTTTTCGGGCGCCATGAATTCGCCGCCGATATTGGCGGTTTCGAGGAAAGCGAGATCCTCTTCGATATTTCTTATTTTTTCCTGATAATTTTCCTCTAGGGATTCGGTATTTTCCAGAGATTCACCGCGGGCGATCTTCAGCTGGTGCTCCAGCAGTTTAATTTTAGCGTCCCGTTTCAATACCTCAAAACGGGCTCTGACGATGTTAATCCGGTCGTAAATGGTTTCCAGTTTAGTGGATTTATCAACTACATATTCCGGAGTGGTAATTTTTCCGATATCGTGCATCCAGGAGGCGATGCGCAGCTCTTTCAGCGCGTCCTGGTTCAGCTGGAGTGGTGCGTAAACGCCGTAGTCAATCCGGTTGATATTTTCTGCAATCAGCATGGTCAGGTTGGCAACCCTTTCGATGTGACCGCCGGTATAGGGTGATTTTTCATCAATCGCGGCGGCAATGACCTGAATGAAAGATTCTAACAATTGTTCCAGGTCATGGATTAGGCGGGTATTGGTAATGGCGACAGCCGCCTGGGAAGCCAGCGAGATAATCAGACTCTGGTCCGCCTGAGTGAAGGGAATTGTATCGCCGGTGACCGGATCAATGGCATTCAGGAGCTGTAAAACACCGATAATCTCATCTTCGTGGTTACGCATGGGAACGACGAGCATGGATTTGGAGCGGTAGCCGGTTTTACTGTCGAAAGCCCGGGTTCCGGTAAAATCGAAACCCTCGACATCGTAAACATCGGGAATATTGACGACTTCACCGGTCAGGGCAACGTAGGCGGATACCATGGCATGATTGGGTGTGCCGTCTTGTGCATAAAGTCGCACCGGGTACCAGTCAATGCTGTTGCCGGATGTGCCGCCCATGCGAATGTTCAGCGAACCGGTCTGCACGATTTCGAAGCGCAAGGAGCGTTCATCGTCGTTCATCATGTAAAGGGTTCCGCCGTCGGCGTTGGTGAAGTGCCGTGCCTCTTCCAGAATCATTTCCAGCAATTTCGGCAGATTGCGTTCGGCGGAGAGCGCTGCGCCGATTTTGGATAAATCCTGGATTTGCCGGCAAAGGGCGGACAGATATTGCTGAACCGCGCCAGAACTTTCCTGAATTTTCTGACGCAGGTTGGAGTCTTCAATCCGGCAGAGCAGATCGGAGAGTTCGCTTTGATTTTTTCCATTATTCGATTTCATAGAATGTGTCAATAATACCTAATTTGCATTTTGATTTGGCAATTAAAAACAAAAAAAACGGTTATTGATTAATAACGATACGTTTAAACATGCGTTTGAGCCAGTCGCCGATGTTTATTTCTTTCTTTTCAGTTAGTAACCAAATGATCAAAATTGTTACAACGGTTAAAATCGCCAGAGCGCTCACGAGGCTTTTGGGCGTGCCGGACTGCACTAGATTTTCAGAGGTGCGGGCGGCGGTGAAAATAATTCCACAGTATAAATAGGCGGGAATGTTGTTGCGCAGGAAACAGATAACGGCAACCCACAACCATGCGATGATTGCCGCAGAGGACAGGTAAAGAACGAGAAACTCGCGAATATTGTCATAGGATTTCGGGATGAATATTGCCAGCAGAACAGCGCTGGTCAGCACCTGCAGCCATGTCCGTGACAGGAGACTGCGAATCCAGAAAATGATAATTCCCAATACCGCCGCATACGCGATTCCACGACTGATGATGGATATGATAGCGTAAATCGGCGACAGAGTGTAATTAACGGATTGGGGGATTTGAAAATCCGGTCGAACGATCGCTGGAGCATAATGAATTGCCAGCCAGCCACAGAGATGCCAAATTGCATAAATACCGATACTGACCAGAATTGCGGCGGGAACGGCATCCCGGGAAAAATGATACCGGCAGTCCCTTCGCAGTGTCGTCTGGCAGCCGGGATAGATGCTGGCGACCAGGGTCATTACCAGAAAAAGCATGATGGTAATCAGTAAAACGCGCAGCAGGGTAACCAGTGACCAGAAGAGAATCCAGACATTCAGTCCCCAACTGGTGTTGTAATTAACCAGTGCAACCGGCAGATTGGCTAACTCCAGAATCAGCCAGAGGATGCCGAGCGCAATGCTGAGCGCCAGCGGTGTTTTCCACTCGACGGTAACGGATTTCATCCGTCGGGTCAGCGCCACAATGGTGGCGATGGCAATCAGACAGAGGGCGGCAATCTGCAAACCGAGCCGGATGGAGTCGAAAAGGGTCTGTTGGGTTTTGACATGCTCCCACTCTTCCGGGATTTTGTAATATATCGAAAAACTGGAAACGTCGGCGCCGGTTACAACGGTTTTCAGACGTAAAGTCCCGTCGGCGACATTGGCGGGATGCTCCTCTTTTGTCTCCCAGATAAAGGTGTATTCGGTACGGTTGGGAAGCTGCTGGGAAAATTCTTCGACCAGCTCGAAATCCGCCAGCTGAAAGTTATACCGTGACAAAAATTCCTCGGCGCTGAAGCGCGCTAATTCTTTATTCAGGGAAAAGATGTCCGCCGTTTCAGGAAGCAGGTGCTCAAAGCTGACGACTCTGTTTTCGAAGGGATGAACATAGATATTATACTCCTCTTTATCCAGAGGGCGATAAAAACGAACCCGCCAGACCACCGCATTGTTTAGATAGCGGGCTAAGAGAGAATTCAGATTGCTGACAGAGCTGTGTTCCAGGATATAACGACCGATCAGAGGGGAATAATTATCAATCAGCACGGAGGCGCTCTTGAAGTTATCGGCGTCAACACCCCGTTCGTGCAGAAAGACACTGGCGGTGGTGTGGATTTCCGATTTGGAATAGGGATATTCGTAATAACCGCCGATTTTTTCCAGGGGAATCCAGAGGATCGCAATGAAAGCCAGCATCAGCAGCACGAGGGTTTTTAACCGGCGGGGTGAAAACTTATGATAAGCCGTAAAATATGAAAAATATTGTTCTTCTGTTTCGGGCGGGGACGGCAAGTCGTCTTTTCTGTGTGTGACCGCAAGAGGAGACCGCAGCGGCGCCGGATCGCTGAATCTACGTTTGCGGACATACATGACAATGTTATAAATAAACGGGATCATTATGATGCCCAGCGCCAGGGAAGCGCTGATAACATGATAGGGCTCCCCGGTTCGAAACAGCAGCAGGGATGAATAGATTGCGTCTACCATATAATGCCAGATCAGCACTGCCAGAATACCGAATTTAAGGAAGATAAAACCGATCAATATCCCGAAAACCGAGACTTCAAACCCGCGAATCCAGAAGGGTTGATTGGGATAATTGGCATGCGCAAAACCCCAGATAACAGCCGGGATTAAAACCGCCAGCAGTTTGGATTTTGATATCTTTTCAAGAAAGGGAATGGCGAAAAGCCGGAAAGAAAATTCCTCGAGGACAGCTGGTAAAAAACCGCCCAGCAGGATCAGAATCCAGGGAAACGCCGTATTCAGTGTGTCGGAGTAGGACACATCGGCGGGCGCCCAGGCACCGTAACGTTTTGCCGCCAGATAAAACAGGGTTTGAAACGCCATAAAGACAATTGCCAGACTGATCCCGATGATATAGCTGAAGAAAGTGTGTTTGGTCCGCAGTCCCTCCGGACTGAACAGGCGCCCCAGGGGTATCCGGTGGGGGTAACGGCGCTGATAGATATACTCACCGGCACCGGCAAAAACCGTGATGATCACAGCCAGTAACAGGGATTGCAGAAACGCGCTCACCAGGAAATTGCCGTAAAATGCGCCGAGACTCTGACTGGTTTCCATGTGAAACTTGTAAAGCGGCAGCAGATTCAGTTCAGAGAGAAGCTTCAGCAGAAATGTGATTGCACCGAACACCAATGCCGTTTTCAGCTGAATCTGCCGACGGCTCAGGTGAATGATAAAGAAGGTCACAATGATGATAATCAGAATAATGAAAAAGATGTCGGCGGTGGTAGCGGTGGTGGAATTCAGCGATCGCAGGCGCTGATAATCGCGCCGCCACTCTTCCGGGATGTGCAGGTACTCCTTGTATTCACCGATCGCATTGCCCTGGATGGTCAGATCAAAGCGATAGGTGGCATCGTAGATTTCTACATTTTTCTTTTTATAGGTAAACCGGTAATCCACCCGATTGGGTTTGACTTCGGTTTTATCCTCAAGAAACTCCCAGTCGCCCGGATTGATGTTGAGAACATTGGTCAGCAATTGGTGGCTTAGACGGCGGGCGTCATCAATGGACAGAATATCCACCGGGTACTCTTCGGGTATTTTATGACGAAAGCGGGTGATTTCGCCCCGGGGCGACACACCGACAAAGATTTCCTCACGACCGAGAGGCTCGAACCAGCGGTTTGTCCAGCGCCAGATGCGAAAGTGATTAGTGAGCAGGTCTTCCGATTCCTCCAGCCCGACCTCTTTTTCGAGAAAAGTCTTGGCTGCCGCATCAAATTCAAACGCCGAAGCTTGAATTTTGTCGCCGGGTGACAGATTCAGATTTTCCAGGAAATTCAGGGCAATATTTTGCGCCTCTTTGCGATTGACGGCAAAGTCTATCGTATGTTCCGGAAACGCCCGGTGGTAGTTCGACAATTCGATATAGCCGGCAACGGCGATAGCCACGATGCAGATCAGGATCAGGAAGGTGTCTTTGCGGGTCAGTTTTGTACTCATGCCCATTAATATAATAAATTTTGGAAAAATAGCATGCCAATAAAACAAAAGACCCCGCTGGGAAACGGAGCCTTTTGAATATTACGTTTTACTAATGAGAAAGAATTATTTTCTGCCTCTAGCCATTTTAGCACGTGATACATCACCGTCTTTGTCGATGAAATAGAGATAGCCGGCTTCTCTTTTAACGCCACAAGCATTCACAACCTGAGCGCCGCCGCCTTTTTCACCGCCACGAGCCATTTTCGAACGCGCCACATTTCCGTTTTTGTCAAGGTAATAGAGGTATCCCTTTTCCTTCTTAACGCCACATTTTGCAACTTTTTCTGCCATAATAAATTCCTCCTTATTGGTTAATCACGTTTATTCATGATGAGCTTATGTTACACGACAGGAAATTAAATGTCAAGATATTTCCGTCGGTAAACTGGAAAAATATCGCATAAGGTGCCGATTTTTGCAAAATTTTACCCGTTTCCGATCATTTTTTCGATTTCTGCGGCTTTTGAACGCCGCCCGGCGCGGATATAGCGGTTGATAGACTCTTCAAAGAGTTCATTGGCTTTTTCCAGCTTTCCCCGGGCTCTCTGCTCGATACCGGCTTCTTTCAGATAGAGGGCGGATTCTTCCCAGCGCCCCTCGTTTTTCAGCTTTTCAGCCAGCTGAATATAATCCGGTTTTTCGTCGCTTTCGCCCCGTTTTTCGCCCTGCAGGGCGGCTGTCAGAGTGGGAATCAGTTTCTCGTAAATGGCGGATTTGGCGTGAATGTCGTAGGCACCCATGGAGAGGTATTTTTCGCGGATTTCGATGGATAGTTCCCCGGTCAAACCGATAATCGGGATGTCGGGCTTAAGCTGTTTCATCAATTTCAGCGTTTTATATCCGTCCATTCCGGGCAGATTGTGGTCCAGGATCACTACATCGTAGTCATTGTCACGGAACATGGAAACGGCTTTTTCACCGTCTTCCGCTTCGATAATTTCGTAATCCCCGGTGCCGAGATATTCGATCAGGGCATCACGTAACAGCGCCTTGTCATCAACCAGCAGTATTTTTTTTAACGACATATGCAGTCCTTTCTAAATCAATTTAAATTTTATCATGAATGTGGTGCCTTTGCCAACTTCACTGCTGACAAATATTTCACCCTCATGGTTTTCTACGGCTTTTTTACATATCATCAAACCCAGCCCGGTGCCCTGTTTGCCGCTCCAGTGAGTATAATCGGGGCGCCAGATTTTCTCCAGCTTGTCGGCGGGAATGCCGACACCGGTATCCGTAATCCGGACCACCGCCGAGCCGTTTTCCCGATCCACTTTTACCGTAAGTGTGCCCTTGCCGTCCATGGCTTTAAAGGCATTTTCCACCAGGTTGACGAATACACGAATCAGGTCTTCTTCGCTGGCGCTGATATTAAGGGCATCCGCGGAATATTGCTCGACCAACTCCACTTCCGGATTGGCGGTGATCTGAGAGTCCGTAAACAGGTGGATCGCCTCTTTGACCAGCGTGTTCAAATCCACGGTTTTCTTATGACTCTTGTCAATATCAATCGCCTGCCCGAGATGCTTGAGTTTTTCACCCAGTTCCTTGAAAAAGCCCATCAGGGTGATAATCCCGGTGCCCTTTTCGATGCCCTCCTGGGCGATTTTCAAAACCCGGTCACGGCACTCTTCCAGACTTTCCGAATTGCCGCTGGTTTGAATTGTTTCAAAGCAGGTCTCTACCTCTTTTTTCAAGCTCTCGATTTTCCGTTGCAGGGTCTGCAGCCGCAACATCAGGGAGGCGTAATAACTGCCCGACATATCATGCCCGACGCTTTTGACAATCAGGCGGCTCTCTTCAATCGCCCGCCGGCGCTCCTCCGCCAGTTTTTCGTTTTTGACGCGCTCCTTTTGCCAGGCAAAGCCCTTGACGATCCGTTCGAAAAAGAGATTGGGGTACTCTACCACCGCATGTTTCTGGATGAAATCGCAAGCCCCGAGGCGCAGGGAATCCACGGCATTTTCAATGGTGATCTCGCCGGTTAACACGATCACATAATTGCGCGGGATTAGCTGCTCTTTTTCCATTTGGGCTAAAAATTCCAGACCGGACATATTGGGCATGCGGATGTCCAGTAACACGACCCGGAACTGTTTCTCCCGGAGAAATGTCAGACCATTTTCTGGATTGGTGGTGTAGGCAACTGACCAGCTGTGATCCTCCAGAGTTTCCTGAATGCTTTTGCAAAAGGGTTCGCTGTCGTCAACCAGTAAGATATCTTTATAAAACATACACTATCTTTCTAATGGAATTTCCAGGGTTAGGCGCAGGTTTGAATCTTTCTCATACAGGGTAATTTTACCACCGTAATCGGTCGCCACCAATTCTCTGATCACTTCCAGCGAAAATTGGTAGGGGCTGTAGCTTTTACCTTCGCCGAAGAGTTCGTTCATGGATTTTTTCGGAATTTCAACGCCGGCGATATTATCGGAGCCGGCAATGTTGGTTACCAGGGTCTTGCCGTCCTTTAACTGGGTTTCGATCCAGAGGATGGAGCCATAATGTTCAAAGCGGGAGATAATTAGGGAGATCAGGGTAACCAGCACTTCGATGATTTCATTGGGGTCTACCACCAGCTGGGGAATATTCGGCTCTTCGCTTTTATTGCGCTGCACCACGATTTTGTAGGACAGCAGGTTGTTCGTCAGATAGAGCAGGGCTTCGTCCAGCAGCTCCTGCCAGGTGCGTTTGACATGGATGAAACCGGCTTTGGTGGAAAATTCCTGCAGAATGCGGACTTCGTCGGCGACATTTTTCAGATTGTGCAGAATCTGCTCGATCCGCTCAATGGTGGCGGCGGTGGATTCCGGCTTGTCGGTTTTGATTTTTTTTAAATAGTTGCCGAGACTCAGCTGGGCTTCGGTCAGCGGATTGACCACATCGTTGGGGATGCGCATCGCCAGCGTACCAAGGGCGGTCAGACGCTGATTTTTCATAGTTGTGACGGCGGAATATTTCATCGTTTCCAGATATTCGACATTTTCGATAGCGACGGAAATCATATCCACCATAATTTGCAGGTACTGCTCGTCGTCTTCGGTAAAGTATTTCTCCCGCTCTTCACCGGGTAGTTTGTTGTACAGTTTAATGGCGCCCTGGGTTTCATTTTTAATGTTGATAGGAACGCCCAGAAAAGTCAGCCGGTCACCGTGCTTGAGGTGGTCCTTGATAGCGTTGCGGTATTTGCCTTTGTATTCGGGCAGAGTCAGGACATTGCGGGAGCGGATGGTACGGTTTTCCTTGACAATCGTGCCGGTCAGTCCCTCACCAACCTTGTGTTCGGCGACATTGATCAGCTCCCGGGGGATTCCGAAGCCGCCTTTGAGAATCAGGGTATCCTTGTCAGTTTTTTTCCTTAGGTAAATTTCGCAGGTTTCCGAGCCGATGGTCCGGGCGGTGTTTTCAGCGATGAATTCCAGCAGGTTGTCGAGTTCGAAAAAGGAGAGAATCTGGGTGCCGACTTTCATCAGGAGTTCCAGATATTCGGCTTTGCGGCGCTCCTTGCGCAGGTATTCGGAATTGTCAATCGCCATCGCCACATAGCGGGCGATCAGAGAAAAAACCTCCAGGTCAGAGTTGTTGAAGTTTTTATCGTCTGAGGCGGTACGGATCAGCCCGATCAGACGGTCATTATAGGAGAGCAGCGGAACCGCCATAAAGGACTTGGCTTTGCGATGGTCGGATTCGGCAAATTTACCCACCCAGCGCAGGTTTTCGCCCAGCTTTTCCAGGTCGGCGTCGGTTTTCTTGTTCAGGTCGCGGATCAGCAGCGGCTCCTTTTTATCAAAAACCCAGCCGGTCAGCCCCTCATTGCGCCGATACATGATTTCGCCCCGGGTGGAAGTGGTTAGTCCGCTGGTCTTTACTAAGCGGACGACATCGTCATCATCGTCGTACAGAAAAATTGAGCAGCCTTTCCATTTGAAAATCTGCGGAATCAGTTCAACGCTCTTCTCCAGAATCCCGTCCAGGGAGCGTTCCCGGAAAATGGAAATGACGTTCAGAACCTGATCAATGGTTAGGGAGCCGATGTCTTTTTTCCCGCTCATGACGATAATATCCGGTAAATTTTTAATAGTTCCGCGTCCAGCGGTTTTTTCTTACCCCAGGTGTCCGGCAACGGTGTGTAGGTGACGTGATTATTGGACCAGCCCACCATAACGTCGGTTTTGCCCTGCTGCAGGGCATGGACGGCATGGTAGCCCAGCCGGCTGGCGAGTAGGCGGTCGGTGGCGGTGGGACTGCCGCCTCGCTGAGTGTGCCCCAGGACGCAGACATGACAGCTGACGTGGAAGTTTTCCCGCAGTTTGGCAGCGATCTCGTTGGCGGAACCCAGTTTGTGTCCTTCGGCGACAACGATCAGGCTGCTGGTCTTACCGGTGCGGGACCAGATTTTAATCATCTCTCCCAGATTGTCCATCGTAGTATCGGATTCCGGGACAAGAATCTCCTCAGCGCCGCCGCAGATGCCAACCTCCAGCGCAATGAAGCCGGCGTGGCGCCCCATCACCTCCACCAGAAAAATACGGTCATGGGAGGCGGCGGTGTCACGGATTTTATCAATCGAATCCAGCGCGGTATGAACGGCGGTGTCATAACCAACTGTCAGATCGGTTCCGTAAATATCGTTGTCAATGGTACCGGGAATACCGATGACGTTGATTGATTGCTCTTCGTAAAGGGCGTGAGCGCCGTGGAAGCTGCCGTCACCGCCGATGACTACCAGGTGATTGATGTCCCACTCCTGCAGAATGGCGGCGCCCCGTTTGCGCCCGGCTTGATGCCGAAAGGATTCGCTGCGTGAGGTTTTCAGGAAAGTGCCGCCCTTCTGAATGATATTGCTGACCGAGCGGCGCGAGAGCGGCATCACCTCACCCTGGATCAAGCCTTCAAAACCGCCGTAAATACCGAAGACATTGATGCCCTCTTCGACCGCCGTCCGCACTACCGCCCGAATAGCTGCATTCATTCCGGGTGCATCGCCACCGCTGGTGAGTACTGCCAATCGTTTGATAGCTGCTTGCGTTGATTTCATCCGGGTCCTTCCAAAAGCCCTGTAATATACGGTGAAATCGTCTAATTATTCAAGGGTGCCGGTTATTTTCAGTTTCAGCTCTTTTTAACCATGATTAAATTTCGAATTAAACGGATAATTTGACGGATGAATTTAGAGATTGATAAAAAGAAGTATATTGATCTGAATCGTTCGGAATACGGTGACCTGTATCCGACTTTCAGATTTCCCACGGAAGCAGAGAGTCGTGATTACGGGGCAGAGCGGGAGCAGCTGCTAGGGCGGCTGAGCCCTCATGTTCGCTGGGACTATCAGCGGACAAAAGCCGATACAACCCGGATGTCGCCGGGTTGCCGCCTGTGCGGGGATGGTTACTGGTCCTGTCTGTTTGTTAATAACCGCTGTAACGCCGCCTGCTTTTATTGTCCCGCCAGGCAGACTGGACAGGCTCTGCCGGGAACCAGTTCGCTGGATTTTCCGGAGCCGGAAGATTATGCCGATTATGTTCAGGCTCTGGGATTCCGGGGCGTCAGTATCAGCGGTGGCGAACCGCTGCTGGATTTTGCAAAAAGTGTCCGTTTTATCGAAGTATTGCGAAAACGTTTCGGCAAGGAGCTGTATCTCTGGCTCTATTCGAACGGTATTTGCGCAGACAAGGAGAAGTTGCAGATTTTGGCGGGTGCCGGTCTTGATGAAATCCGCTTTGATATCAGCGCAACAGCCTATTCTTTGGCAAAGGTAGCATGGGCAGCGGGAATAATTCCGCATATTACCGTTGAAATTCCGGCTATTCCCGAGGATGTTGAAATTGTGCAAAACCTTCTGCCGCAAATGGTAAACATAGGTGTGAATTACCTGAACCTGCACCAGATTCGGGTTACCCGCCACAATGCGCCCCAACTGATTGCACGTGGTTATACATTTCTCCACGGACCAAAGATTACGGTGCTGGAATCGGAACTGACGGCGCTGCGATTACTGCTTCACGCCCGGGAGAAGCGGATTGCGCTGCCCATTAATTACTGCTCGTTTATCTATCGTCACCGCTTCCAGACCGGGGCGGCTCGCCGTCGGCATGCGGCTTTAATCAAGCAGAGTTATGAAGATATTACCGAAGCGGGACTGATTCGCACCATGGGAAGTATGGCTGTGCCGGACCGGATTCAGTATCTGACGGATCAGCTGTCTGCGGCAAACATTGCGCCGGAAAACTGGTATTACAGTCCGGCAAAATCCACTCTTTATTTTAGTCAGGCTGTCCTGAAAGTAATTTTTCCTCTGCTGGATAATCTGCACCTCGATTACCATGTTTCACTTCTGCTGCCGTCGGTCTCCTACCGGCGGAGTTTTCGGGAAATTGCCCTGAATGAGCGGAGAGTCGTCATTGTCGAGCGGGCTCCGGTGCTGGCGGATATTGAACTTAATCCAGTGGAAATGCGGCTTTTTTACGATACCTTCGTAAAAATCCCGGCACGACGAGATTTGTATCGGGTCATCGAAGAGCCGGAGGAACCCCATGTCCTATCGGCACAGGACTTGGCTGAGCACTGGAGGGATATTTATTTTTACGAAAAGATCAAGACCGGACTCTATGAATATTATTAACAATGTAAGTGTTCCGTCCACGGAGTAGTTCCTGAGAACCTGAGAACAGGAGAATTTAACAAAAGATTTCCCTTGCAATTTACACGGGGGGGTACATTTTATCAAACTACATCTTTGACACGGGGCAATAGAGAAACGGATTCAAGCCGCCCGGCTGAAGCGCTTCAAT